>ENA-UOOK01000997-UOOK01000997.1-fermentation-metagenome-genome-assembly--contig:-NODE-997-length-38135-cov-11.648346_pt1 | contig 38135 bp, 33 predicted proteins | sample MGYA00245777_ERZ724023 | MGnify/ENA primary metagenome ERZ724023 (study PRJEB28704, sample SAMN03018312) | fermentation metagenome | biome: anthropogenic terrestrial biome; feature: soil; material...
CGGGCAAAGTCTATCCTATGATTTCGACAAATGATATCCGATAAGGAGTATTTGCGAAAGCGTCTCCGAATCGGATACATTTGTCGAAATCATATCTTCCTTTCTTTATTCTACTTTAGAATCCTTTCCTTACTATTGAACAACCGCCAAACATCCCGAATATGATGATATATAGCATAAGGAAAGGAGTCAATTTTATGTTATTGCTTTTACGAATGGAATATGGATATACCGCTTTATCTGCCGCTTCCTCCGTATGGGCTTTCCTGAATCAATATAAATATGTGCTTATTCCGGCCGCTTTGATCCTTATCTTGCTCATTTCCGTACGTTATCGCATAGCACGGAAAAAGAGAAAAGATCAAATGTTTGTTCCGCCCGTAACAGATATTATCGGGTCGGAATCCGAGCAACTGGATGAACTGAATAAAGAACTTGCCACTTTTGGTTTCAAGTACGAGCCATATCAGGATATATTTCTTTCACTAATGTACTGCTGGCAGAGAGATTTTGGATATTGCAGACTCTATGATGAAGCAACTGCTCCGTTTAGTATGATTATAGATTGCGAACCGATACGCTTTGAGTATGCTGGGAAAAAGTGGATGATTGAATTCTGGAAAGGTCAGTATGGAATGACCACCGGAGGAGAGGTCGGAATTTATTATACGACCGGAAATGATTTGAAAATTAAGGGCATCTTTAATGGCACGTTTTATTATTGTGTAAATGACGAGGACCGTATCAATATGTCTTTTGCTTTGCGTAAGAATGGGAATCTGCTCTTTACACGTAATGGATACCATTGGTGGCTAACCGGCTTTAAACTGGGTGAATTTTCGGATCCGGAAGAACTTGCCATGGATATCATGCTGGATCTATATGATCGGGCGATGGTGAGCGCATTTGTTGACGCGCTAAGGAAGACCGGCTACAGGGAAAATGAATATTCTGTACACGGCAGCCGGGTTTATGTTCATTTTGAGAAACCGCATAGCTCTCAGCCGATCACCAGGACATTCTTTACGGAACATTTCATGCAGCTGAACAACGAATCTCTATGCAGAGCATACGCACGTCTGACCGAGGAATATACGGATACCTTAGATAAATTGGCACTGGTTCGGCAGGAATCGCCGGCAATGTATAACCAGATCCTCAATATGGGAAAACCGAAAGGCGTTTACAATGCCTATAGCAGCATTAAAAACTATATCAAAGAACCCTCAACAAACGGGAAGGAGTGACCGCTATGACAAAATCAAAGCGTTTATCACGTGCACTGAAAGCAGCAAAGGTAATTCCTTTTGACCAAACATCCCGTATTGTTCTTATGAGCGACTGCCATCGAGGAGATGGCAGTTGGGGTGATGATTTCTCCAATAATCAAAATTTGTTTTTCGCTGCTCTTTCCTACTATTTTGAACACGGTTTTACCTATATTGAACTGGGAGATGGAGATGAATTGTGGGAAAATCGAAATATAAAGACGATTATCGATATACACAGTGATGCTTTCTGGTTAATGTCCCAGTTTTATCAGGAAGGTAGATTTCATATGATTTACGGTAACCACGATATCGTCAAACGAGATCCCCGCTATTCCCAAACGAATTGTGAGACTTTTTACTGTGACAGCGCCGTATCCGATCTGTCCTTATTCCCCGGACTTGAGATAACGGAAGGAATTCTGTTGAAATATAAGTACGGGGATAACCAGATTTTTCTTACTCACGGCCATCAAGTAGATTGCTTTAACAGTACGTTTTGGAGATTAGCAAGGTTCCTTGTAAGGTATGTCTGGAGGCCGTTACAGTTAACCGGAGTCCGGGACCCAACCAGTGCATCGAAAAACTACAATCGTCAAAATAAAATTGAAAAAAGATTGGTGCATTGGTCGGATAAAAACAAACAGATGCTCATTTGCGGTCATACGCACCGCCCGGTATTTCCAAAGGCCGGCAGTTCTCTTTACTTTAACGACGGAAGCTGTGTGCATCCCAGATGTATTACTGGCATAGAAATATATAACGGTTTCATTTCTCTGGTAAAGTGGGCAACTATGACAACACCGGAGCGGCTTCTCTATGTCGGCCGCGAGGTTTTGGAAGGACCGGTTCGTCTGAATGATTATTTCAAATCTATCCCGAAATAAACTTCGCCGCTTACCATTAAAAGAATGAATTGAAACAGGATTGTATCAGCGAAAATTATGATACAATCCTGTTTCATAAACTCACTTCTTCTTACGCACGGAATATCCGAAACGCCCGATGAGCTGTCCCAGACCGTAATATTCACCGTGGGAGTATATGGCAAGTCTCGCCCGGTTTAGATTGAATTTACCGGTATCATCCATGTACTTTTTATCCACCGCAACACTGACAACTTCTGCAAGAAACATATCATGGCTTCCCAATGGAAGAATCTCTTTTAATTTGCATTCAATATTTACCGGACTTTCACAAATCAGCGGAGCGGTTACTACCTTTCCTTTCCCGGGTGTTAAACCGGTATCTTTAAATTTGTCTACCTTCATTCCGGATTTGACTCCGCAGTAATCTGCACACTTTATGAGATCTTCTGTTACCAGATTTATTACGAACTCCCCGCTATTCTTAATTATATTGTAGGAATAACGCTCTTTCTTAATTGATACGGATACCATCGGAGGATTGGTACAGACCGTTCCTGCCCAGGCTAAGGTAATGATATTGGGTTTCTGTTTATCATCTGCACAGCTGACCATAACCACCGGAAGCGGATACAGCATATTACCGGGTCTCCAAAATTCCTTTTCCATTCCTTTTCCTTACCTCTCTTGCTTTTCTTACCTAACCAAACTTCGCAGCAAAAAGCACTGCATACCAGAACGGTTAAGTTTCCTTTCTTTATTCTACCCTTTAAGAAAATTAATGTCAACGGATAAAGAAACTGGTCCAGTTCTGACCAATCAGGGAGCAGCACCACGGAGTTTCCGATGCTATGTCGTTCTCCGTTGCTATAATCGTCCTTATAACCTAATCGGTAAGATGGATTACCATTGGAAGAAACGGCATAACCGAGCTCGTTATACCATGCGCAAAATACATCATCAGGGAACGTTTATAAAGTTCTTCCGGGCTCCGCGAGAACTCATGTAAAAGGGAATTGGGCAAAGCGTCTGTCAGTGACTGTTAATCATTACATTTCCATATTTCCAGTATAATTTACCTTTACTATTTTATTTTCAACCGTATTTTCTATCAATGTCTCTTGCTTTACCCCATTGAATATGCATCCACAGATATTAATTTTTGTCTCTTCATAATCTTCCATTGCATTGTTTCCGTGAAAATAGATTGTATTATTTCTAATATTAGAATTCACCATATTAATTACATCTACCGGTGTTCCAATCTCCATAAGATGAGCTTTTTGATTATGTGTTACCCTTATTCCATCAAACATAATCTGTTCCTGATGCGGCACTTCTGCCCCTGGATAATAGGATCTACTATAACGATCGTTATCAAAATGAATCGAGAATCCGGTTCTTGGTTTATGTAAGTAAATATCTCGAAAAGTTACATTACGTACACCTGCGGTATAGGTTACATCCTCCTGAACTACCACCCAAGTGATGCCTTCTATCACTTTAATTCCTTTTTCATGAGATGGACAAATTGTAGAAGTATATTCTTTTCCATCCGGATCCGCTTTTACCCGGTACATTCTTCCATTGGCTACTACGGTATCTGATTTTTGAAGTTTTATACCTGGATACCAGTCAACCCATGCACCCGCTAACATGCGGCAAAAATAGCCATCGGTACACTTTCCATCGTGAGTTAGGTCTTGACATTTCTCTACGATTCCATCTTCAATCCAACCCAATTCTGGATTGCCTACATCATAATCATGACCATTTAACGCCACAGCATCATCGTATGTATCAAAGATTCCTTCACTAATTAAGAAACGTTTACCCCGTCCTAAATGAACCCCGTCCTTATCTCCTTTTATAATCACGTCTTTCACAATAATATCTTCAAAAGTACATATTTGAATTCCGTATTGCCACTTTCCCAAATCCATACAGCGGAAACCAGTTATATGTAAATCTTTTACATAGAAGAAAGCCAATTGCCCATGAAGTCCTTCTACTTCAAATTTTCTAATATCCATTCCATTTACAATAATATGTAAGTGTTCTATCCGGATTCCTGTATCATAAGTTTTCGTAAGCGCTCCTTTATTCAAAAGCACATGGCTAAACCAGCCTTCTTCATTCACCTTTTGAATAAAAGTATTATTTGCAAATAGTAAGGAAGTATAGCTTCCAATATAAACCGTGCCGGCAAGTTTATAAGTTCCTGGCTCGCTAATAACAATCGTTCCACCTTCCTCTACTGCTTTTTGAAGAGCCTTCCTGTTTTCAATTCCACTTGCCTCCGGAGTAAATCCATAATCCAATGCATTTATGAAATTCGTCCTATTTTGGGTTTCCATCCCATGCCTCCATGTCCCATTGTATTTTACTTAATACTTTATGATTGTTTGCATATGGTGTTATAACATGTAGTACAAAAACTGGTGTTTCATTCCAATCGACCATAGTATCTTCTGTTTCAAACTCTAGATGTTGCTCCGTTTCAAAATCAATCTTCAAATATTGGCTGGTTGCTTCCTTCTCTTTTATTTTCCATGGTTGATAAGAGAGATATAGGTAATCATGAGCGGATGTTCCTCTGGAAAAGTCCATTCATCCATAATCTCTAGTCTGCTTTTTTCAGTATCTAGTTCTCCCTTTCTGATTCCAATAATATTATCCCCATATAACATTCCGGTATCTGCACGAAACTGATAGCCCTTTTCTGATTTTTTTGCATACAGGATTTTAGCTTCCGGTTTTAATTGTATCTGGTTTTTATAAAATTCATAGAAAAGTATATCAAAAGAAGTGGTGCTTTCATCCTGATTGATCTCTTGCAACCGTTCTGTTAGATAATAATTCCCAGCATCAAAATTACACACCATAGTCATAAAGATCATAAGCAGGGTAGAAAATTCTTTCCCACCACCACAATTGATTGCTATTCTTTTTCCCTTCTTACTCGTAGTGGACATAATTGCTTCGATATATTTTCCTGCTTTTTTAAAACGCTCTGGAACAATGTCTTGTAATGACCGATTCATAAATCTGGAATAAACATGCCAAAGCTGAATCGAAGTGGTAAAGGAATAGTCAAAATAATCGCCTCCTTCTGCACAATGCCCATCTTCACTCAAATAATTCTTGATAATCTGTGTATGCCTCTCATAACTTTCTGTTATGTATTCTTCATATCCGCCCTTATATAAGTTTTGTTGGCTTTAATAAGTAGTCTTCTGCCCCATATTTAATTCCTTGCAACGCCAAATCAAACTCTTGATAACCACTGATCAGTACAACTTTACAAGGTAGTTGATGTTCAAAAACATATTTTGCCACATCGACACCGGAAAGATGATTCATCTTTATATCCGTTAAAATAACATCTGGTGTCATATAATCGAGATATTCAATTATTTCTTGCCCGTCTGTAAAAATCTCTGTAATTTCAAACCCTATTTCTTCCCAAGAAACTACATTTTTTAAGCCTTCCCTTATGATTTTTTCATCATCTGCAATTACTAATTGATACATATTTTCTCTCCTACCCTGAATGAAACACACATATAGAATTTTGCGGAATTTTACTTATCAATATTATTATCGGCAATACATGAAATCTCTTTATCATATTTTGCCATTTATTTATATTATTTATAATAATCAATAAACTCTAAGCAGCGAAAGAAGTGCATATACAATTTCAGCCTCATGACTCGCAATCACGCCATGGTTGCCAGATCCCCCTTCCTGTATTATAATAGGAATACCATAAGTTTTGATCGGACTTATGGCGCTCCTGTCATGTATAGAATCCTTAATTTTATAGCATAATATATCTGGAATGTACATTACCCGGAAAGGAGAATGTCTATGAAAGCAACCGTTGATCAAGAGGGTTGCATCAGCTGCGGTCTCTGCGTTGATGTCTGCCCGGAGGTCTTTCAATTTAATGACAACGAAGTGTCCGAAGCAATTGACGGCGAAATCCCCGAGGACTGCATAGAACGTGCCGAAGAAGCACGGGACGGCTGTCCGGTAAGTGTAATTGATCTTCAGGAATAGCAAAAACGGCTATACGGCTCTATCAAAAGAGAAGGCCCGTATAGCCGTTTTTTTACCGATAACGCAATCCTATAAAGTGGATATTTTTGAATAGAACATTAGCGATATGGAGGATTTTTGCTAGAATCCATAAAATGTACTTCTTTCCCAGGTTATAGATAGGCAGGAAAAAACATAAAATATTACAAGTTACTAATTGCAGGGAAGTTGTATAACAAATGGTCCGCAAATCAAAAACATTGTATATCGTTCTTTGTGAACTTATTGTATTGTCCTTACTCTCCTCTTTTATCATTAAGCAGAGCCTGAATACGGAAGCAGCGTTCCGCTCTGCCGCCTATGACAAGGAAAAAGATTTCATCAAATGGGTGAGCTTTGACGTAAGCTGCAAGGCTTTAGATAAAGCATATCAATATGACGTCAACTCTCAGACAGAGGAAATACCGCTGAATTGGATTGAACTATTGGCTTATCTCGGGGCAAAATACGGAGGAGATTTTTCCAGGTATAAGGAAAAACATATGACGGAACTTGTAAAAAAGCTGCAAAGCAAGGAAGAAACCATGGAATCCCTTACGAAGGATATGAAGTACTATAACTATTATCTGGAGGCCTATACCGCAGTTCTTGGCGGAATGGTCGGGAAATATAAAATTGAGGTTCCGGATGAAACGGCTCCGGGAGGAAAGCGATGGGAGAATAAGTACGGTCTGAAAGCTTTCCTGCCAATCGCCAAATATTATCCCTACAGCCATTTCGATGATTTTGGCGTATCCAGAAGCTATGGATATAAGCGGAAGCATCTAGGCCATGATATGATGGGACAGGTGGGAACGCCGATCATCGCCGCAGAATCCGGTTATGTAGAGGCGCTTGGCTGGAATAAGTACGGCGGATGGCGAATCGGTATCCGAAGCTTTGATACAAAACGTTACTATTACTATGCGCATTTGAGAAAGAACTTCCCTTACAACAAATCCCTGGAGGTCGGCAGTATTGTTCAGGCCGGTGATGTCATCGGCTATATGGGAAGGACTGGATACAGCGCAAATGAAAATGCGAATAATATCAATACTTCGCACCTTCATTTCGGTCTTCAATTAATCTTTGACGAATCGCAAAAGGAAGGTGTGAGTGAAATCTGGATTGACTGCTATGATATCGTCCAGTTTCTGTACAAGAACCGCAGCGAAACGGTAAAGGATCCCGAAACCAAGGAATACCACAGAGTCTACCAATTTGTCGATCCCGTTGCAGAGTATTACATCAATCACAGTACCTATCAATACAACGATAATGAATTTGAAATCCATATTTATGAATAAAGGCGGACGCTAAAACTGCTTTTTGATTTTCTTGATTTTAAACAGGCTTAAAAGCCCCAGCAGCAGCGGAATCAGATACTGGAACACCAGATTGATATAAACAATCACATTCTGATACAGGAAATCAAATTCAAACTGTGTTTTACTGAGATAGTACGTCAAATAAAATATAATCATTGTCAAAGGGGCGTACAGGAACCCCTTCTGCTTTAGATCAAACAGCCATTCAAAGCAGCGGACAATCAGGATCATAAAAATACAGATCGCAATAAAATCCGATAGAACACAGATTAAGGTAACAATCACCTCAAACCGTTCAAATATATTAAAGAAGGATATACTTTTCACAGTGATATAGAACGGGAACGGCAAATTTGCTGTCAATGCCGCTCCTGTAATTCCTATGGTTACTAAGGTTACCAGAAAGCAAAGGATTAGAAAGATAAAAGTTCCATACCATAAGGTACGCTTTTCTTTCTTGGTTGTGGAGATGCCCAGTTTGTCCGCAAAAAACAAGGTCAGAATCACATTTCCGCCTACCGTGATCACACCGACCGAAGCCCGGACCGTATCCATAAGATGGATCGTTGAAACCGGAAGTATATAATCCTTTCTAATCCTTGAAATTCCGCATACAAACAGAATCGCAAAGATAACCAGAATCGTTCCAAGGGTAAATTCTGAAAACCGAAAAACCGTTTTTATCCCGCGAAGCAACGCATACGCCACCAGAACGATCAGGGTGATAAGGAAGAAGTTTGTTCTTGTCTGCGGCATTAATGTAAACTGCAAGGTCTGCGCATAGATGTTGATCTTAGCTGTAATGGAAAGCAGAAACCAGAGCAGATATCCAAATATAATAATTTTTGTAAGGAAAGCTCCAAATGCCTGTATCATGATTTCGTAGATATTTAAACCCGGAAAAGCTTTTAAAAGTCCAATAACAATCGCTGTTATCGGAAGAATTGCAACGGCAGACCAGAGGGGACTGATATAGGCACTTCGACCCGCTGCCGCTGCCAGAGCTCTGGGAATTTGACGCAGAATTGGTGATATGGAAATAAACACATACATATATGCAATCTGACGAAGGGATAGCTCCTTATTCAACCTGCTCACCTCATTTCATGTATTTTTCCAGCATTGATGAAATACTGGAGAGATAGGGATTAATAACATAAATAATCCCTAAGGTCAGTCCAATGATTGAAAGAAGCAAAAAAAGGACAAGATTTCTATTCGCGCCTAACAATTGATCCTTTTTTTTAATCATCGTATAAATTAGAGAAACAGCAAAGACATATATCATTTTCATTAACCTCTCATTTCATACAAATCTATCCGGCTATTCCATCCAAGGAGAAAAGATTTTGATATTTTGGAATTAAATCTATATTCATATTCAATATCAGAGATTCTCTGTGCCCAATCCGATTCAATTTTCTTCCATTCCCGCATATTCTGCTTTTCTACCATGCGTGCCAGCTGCAGAATATCAAGTCCGGTTGCCTTGGAATAGTTTACCGCAAGGTTGATCCGGTCATATAGATATTTGTTCTGCGCCTTCGTAAGCTCGTTCATCCGGTCCGCGGTAAAGATATCGTCGGATGTATTAACCTCCCGGATCATCGATTCAAAATCAACCTTTATCGTAATTTTTATCTGTTTCCCCTCCAGTCTGGAATCAAGCTTTGTATCGGAATCCGATACCATAAGACCCACCTGGTTTTCCAAATAGATCGGATAATTGCGAACGATATCTTTCACAAAATTAACACCGGCAGAAGTCTCCTCATCCAGGTAATCCTTTAATTTATACTTATCAAATACCGCATATCCGGGAGTAAGAAAGCTTGCCGCCTCCGGAATAAGGAATGGAACAAGAATACTGGAATTGGTCTGCTTCATCTCATTTAACAGATTAACGAGCGTGTTATCATTTCTGGTAAGCATCTCCTCCTGCTTCTGCCGGATTGCTTCCAGATCCTCGTGAATCTTCTGTTCATTTTCAATTCCTTTCCTCATAAAATCGGATGCCATACTATCTTTTGTAATATAGAACAGAGCATCCATCTTAACCGTCTCGTCCCTGGATAGGAAATCAAGACAAATATCAATGCCATTCTTTGCCGCCGCATCCCCAATCAGAAAATACCCGGTATGCCCAAGGGAAATGGATTTCGTAGCTTTCCTTTTCAGATCCTCGTAGGCCTCATAGGGAGTTTTTCCTATTCCCGTTGTAATCTCCTCTTCCATTGCACTCCCCGATTCCGGATCCGTCCCCCCGGTTGCATTAAATAATGCACTCAGCGTATATTCATTTTGTTTAAAATCGATTCCCAGAACTCTGATTAAATTGATTTCATCAATTTCTCTTCGATTCATATCGCGGACGCATCCGCTAAGTAAGAAAGGCAGGATCAAAAAATTGCCGATGAAGAATACTATTCTTTTCATGATTCTCCTCATTTCTGCGCATTACATCCTATTTTTGTTTGGTATGGTTTTCCGGTGCAATTTTTTTGGAACGTTTGGTAAAATACTTAATCGGAAAACGGAATAAGGTATCCTTGTGATTTGATTTCTCGACATCAACAAAGGGTGACATATAGGCAACCCCATAATTATCCAGGCTGCACAGGTGGGTGATCAGCAGAATTAGACCGGCTGTCATTCCGAAGAAACCTCCGATTGCCGCCAGTACTGCCATAATAAATCTGGTCAAACGAATCCCGCTGCTTAAATCCTGGTTAGGAAGGATAAAGCCGGCAATTCCTGCCAGAGCGACAATAACCACCACGGTAGGGGAAACCAGCTTGGCCTCTACCGCGGACTGACCGACCACCAATCCGCCCAGGATGGACATGGCAGTTCCTACCGTCTTTGGAAGCCGCAGCCCTGCTTCAATCAATATTTCGAAAGAAACCAGCAGACCGAGGACCTCGGAGGCGGAAGAAAAGGGTACATTCTGCTTTGCCTTTTGGATGGACAGGGCAATCTCCGCCGGAAGCATTTGATTCTGATAAGTGGTAGCTGCAATATAGAATGCCGGCAGAAATATGGTTAAAATCATTGCAATATAGCGGATGATTCGTAAGGAGGAGCCGATAAAGAAGTGATTCGCATAATCCTCCGGGGACTGCATCAGCATTACCATCTGACAAGGCAGGATATAGACAAACGGAATACCGTCGACGACCACGGCAACCCTGCCATCCGTCAGATTCGCAGAAACCCGGTCCGGTCTCTGGGTATACATGATTTGGGGAAAGATACTTTTCTTATTATCCACCAGATATTCTTCAATGAATGCCGGCGTGGATACATTGTCAATGTCTATATTTTGGAGCGTATCCCGTACCCGATTTACCGTATCCATATCAGCGACATTGCTAAGGTATGCTATGGTAATATCCGTTTTGGACAGTTTTCCTACATTGAGCTGTTCCATAACCAGAAACTCTGACTTTAGCCGTCTGCGAATCAGAACGGTATTGGTTCTCATAACCTCGATAAAGGAATCCTTTGCCCCTTTCATTACGCCTTCATCCGACGGTTCTGTGATGGAACGCTTATCAAAGTCTCTTACGTCAAAGATTAGCGCTTTCTGCTCCTGGTCAAAGACCAGCGCTGCCATTCCGCTTAGAATATAGCGCAGCAACAGCTGATAGTCGGCCACCTCATCGGTAAAAGCATGGAAGGCTCCCCCTTCTAAGAGATACTCCATAACTTCCTTTTCTGTCTGCATATCTTTCAGATTCTCATCCAAGGTCAAAGGCTTAAGAATCGTTTCATCCAGCATTAATGTACTCATTAAACCGTCCACCCCGAATAAATGTACGGTTATCCCTTTATGTCCGATATTGAGCGGGCGCTGCACAATATCACCGCTTTTTACGAACAACTCTTTTAATTGCTTTGAATTTATCGTTTTTTCCATACCGCTCCTTCTTTCTTAACTATCCATAACCTATATTTTCCCTATAAGACCTGTAAATATACGTCAATCGCGACAAGAGCGCCAATCAAAAAAGTCTATTCGTTGTTTTCCCTGAAAACGTCATTTTTATCTTATATACAAATACAAAAAGGAAGCTGCCGCTTCACGATTTTTTAACCGATAAAGTGACAGCCCCCGAATAAGTTCCCTATTCATTTGCAATTTTCTATGAAATCAAAAAAGTCTGTCAGGGAAATAATGGTTCCCGTAACAGACTCTTTGGTTTATGTTTCGAAATATAATATATGGCTTCCCTGATGGTTATAATCTGGCGGTTATACATTCATTGTTAAGTAATCATCCACCATGTCTTTGATATGTATCGGAAAAACTTTTCCTTTTACCAGCTGGTAGAGAAAATCTTCTGCTTCCCCCTCATCATCCGTGAAATCTTCTACTAAGGAATAATTGTCCGGTTCCTGCCTGTCATATCCTTCCTTAAAGCATTCAATGCTATAATATGTGTTACTAAAAAACAAATGATAAACCAATTGAATATTCTCTGACTCTACTTTTACCGTTTTAGATTTTAAGTACTGCCTCTGCAACCTTACGACACCCCGTTTCTTTTGATTTTAATGCGCTTTCATTAGATCATGAGTAAAAAGCACTCATGATCTTTAGCTCCGATCGCGTATTGCAAGCAAGCTTGCATATGCTCACTACGCTTTCATTATATCATGAACACAAAAACATGTTCATGATCTTGGCACTCCACTCGGAAATTACAAGCAAGCTTGTATTTCCTCATTCCGTTTTTATTATATCATAATAGAATCTATGACTGAATAGACTTTCGTTAAATACCTCTATGTAATTTGTAGCTCTATTGCTATTAATTACATGATTTCCTGTATGGTTTTGACTTCTTACCATAAAAACTTCCATTCCTTCCAAAAACGCATATTTATTCTTTTATAAAAATTTTTAAAGCGACAAGAATAAGTAAAGCAAATTATTACGAGCCTTGCTTAACTGAGCAAGAATACCGAAATATTGAAACAAAGCAATTTATAGAGGATGTTCATAAAGGTTCCGTATTGAGCTTTATATCAGCGCTGTGTGATAACAGCGACCTGACAAAAGAGGATTTTGAGAAACTTATGAGACACCTTGAAAAGTAGGAGAAATACCAGCAAATACTGCTGCTATTGGTCAGGTTCTTAGTGTTGAGGAAAACAGCGGTTTGAAGGTCTACATCGAAAAATTAACGGAAGAAGAGATCGCTAAAAAGGCCGTAAATCTGCAAAAATAGACTTACGGCCTGCTCTCTATCTGTTTGCTAATCTGACATAATTCTCGTAACGTTCCTTAGCATTCTTCTCCGCCTGTAGGTAGAGCTCCTCTGACTCTTCTGGGAATACCTTTGCTAAAGAGCTGTAACGCACCTGTCCTAAGATAAAATCGCGGAAGCTTTCCGTCGGTTCCTTGGAGTCAAGCGTGAAAGGATTCTTGCCCTCCTCCTTCAGATCCGGATTATAGCGGTACAGATGCCAGTAGCCGGATTGAACCGCTTTCTTAATGGTTGCCATACTGCGGCCCATGCCCTCCCGGATACCGTGGTTAATACAAGGCGAATAGGCGATGACAATCGACGGCCCGTGATGTGCTTCTGCCTCGCGGAATGCCTTCACAAGCTGTGAATTATCGGCATGAATACCAACCTGTGCCACATAGACATTCCCGTAGGTCATCATCATTCTGCCAAGATCCTTCTTCCCCTGCTTCTTACCGGAAGCGGCGAATTTGGCAATAGCAGCGGTCGGCGTGGATTTGGAAGCCTGTCCGCCGGTATTGGAATACACCTCGGTATCAAATACCAATACATTGACATCCTCCCCGGAAGCCATCACATGATCCAGACCGCCGTAGCCGATATCATATGCCCATCCGTCACCGCCGACCAACCAGACGGAGCGTTTCGTCAGATAATCCTTCTTCTCCTTAATATCCTTTACGATATTGGCCAGCTCTACATCGGTGGAGGAAAAGTCATCCAGTACATCAAGAAGCTTCTTCCCTGCTTCCCCAGACGCCTTCCCGTCTTCTTTATAATGAAGCCAGTCATGGCAGGCTTCCTTTATCTTCTCTTCCACATTCGAATCAATTAGCAGGCGCATATCATCTTCCAGTTTATTTCTCATTTGCTTTACCGCCAAATACATACCATAACCGAATTCTGCGTTATCCTCGAATAAGGAATTTGCCCAGGAAGGACCCTGTCCGTTCCGGTTGATGGTGTATGCCGTACTCGGAGCAGAGCCTGCCCAGATGGATGAGCATCCGGTCGCATTGGCAATCATCATCCGTTCCCCGAAAAGCTGCGTTAAGAGGCGGATGTACGGTGTTTCACCGCATCCGGCACAAGCTCCGGAGAATTCCAGAAGAGGCGCCTTAAACTGGGTATCCTTAAAGGTAGGACCATAGTTTACATTTTCCTTGAAGCGAACCTCCTCCACTGCAAATTTCCAGTTCGGAACTTCTTTCTCCAGCTGTGTATCAATCGGCTGCATGATCAGAGCTTTTCCCTTCGCCGGGCAAATATCCGCACAGTTACCGCATCCGGTACAATCGAGCGGACTGATTTGAATCTTAAAATGCAGACCCTCAAAGGCCCGCCCCGTGGCTTTCTTTGTCACGAAGGTTTCCGGAGCCTTTAAAAGCTCTTCCTCATCGAGCAGGAAGGGACGGATCACCGCATGCGGACAGATATAAGCACATTGGTTACATTGGATACAGCGTTCTTCGATCCATTCCGGCACATTAACTGCAATCCCGCGTTTTTCATAAGCGGTAATTCCCGACGGGAAGGTTCCGTCCTCGATTCCGGAAAATGCACTAACCGGTAAATCGCCTCCCTTTAACTCTGTCATCGGGCGCATGATGTTACGGATAAATTCCGGTTCCTTACTACTTTCTTCGACCTCTTCCTCATCCTTTAAGTTCTTCCAGCTGTCGGGAACCTTGACCTCATGAATTCGCTCAATCCCTTGATCTACGGCATCGTGATTCATCTTCACTATCTTTTCACCCTTCTTGCCGTACATCTTATTAATCGCAGCCTTTAATTCTTTAATCGCAACATCTACCGGAATGATATTCGTCAACTTAAAGAAGGCTCCCTGCATTACCATATTGATACGGTTGCCGAGTCCGATTTCCTCTGCGATCTGGATAGCATTAACGGTATAGAAATGGACATGCTTCTCGGCGATCCGCCTTTTCAGTGCATTCGGAAGATTGGTTTCCAACTCTTCGTCGCTCCACTGCGTATTAAGTGCGAAGATTCCGCCGTCCTTAATACTTTCCAGCAAATGATACTTATGCACATAGGATTGGTTGTGGCAGGCAATATAGTCTGCGTGATTTACCAGATACGTTGATTTGATCGGTTCCCTTCCAAAACGGAGATGGGACACGGTAAGACCGCCCGATTTTTTAGAGTCATAATCAAAATAAGCCTGTACCTTTAGATCCGAATTGTTGCCGATAATCTTGATTGCCTGCTTGTTGGCACCTACCGTACCATCGGAACCAAGTCCCCATAACTGGCATGCCTTCGTTCCCTCCGGCTCTACATTCAGATCCTTCTGTATCTCGAGGGAGGTATTGGTGACGTCATCATGGATTCCGATCGTAAAGGAATTTTTCGGGTGCTCCTGCTTCAGATTATCATATACCGCAGCAATCTGTGCCGGCGTAGTATCCTTGGAAGCCAGACCATACCGTCCTCCGACGATGACCGGTGGGTTCTCCGTTCCTAAGAAACTTGTACAGACATCAACATATAAGGGTTCACCGGCGGATCCCGGTTCCTTTGTACGATCCAGTACCGCAATCCGCTTCACGGTATCGGGAACTAATTTTAATAAATGCTTTGTGGAAAATGGGCGATATAGGTGCACTTTAATCAGACCGTACTTTTCTCCTTGGCTATTATAGTAATCAACGGTCTGCTCGATTGCCTGCGTTACAGAGCCCATCGCAATAATCAGATACTCCGCATCCTCCGCTCCGTAATAATCAAACAAACCATAGCTTCTGCCGGTGTACTTCTCCATTTTCCCGAAGTACTCTTCTACTACCGGAATAATATTGGTATAGAAGGGATTCGCCGCTTCTCTTCCCTGAAAATAAATATCGGAATTTTGCGCCGTTCCGCGAATGACCGGATGATTCGGTGTCAATGCATTTTCCCGGAAGCGTTTCACCGAATCCATATCCAGCATTTCCGCATAATCACGATATTCCAGTACTTCAATCTTCTGTACCTCATGGGATGTACGAAAACCATCAAAGAAATGCAGGAACGGAAGCCTTCCTTTGACCGCGGCAAGATGCGCTACGGGAGCAAGATCCGCTACCTCCTGAACCGATCCGGCACATAGCATGGCATAACCGGTCTGCCTGGTTGCCATTACATCCTGGTGGTCGCCGAAGATACTGAGTGCATGGGTAGCTAACGCTCTGGCACTTACATGGATCACACCGGGCAGCTGCTCGCCCGCTGTCTTATACATATTCGGAATCATGAGCAGTAAGCCCTGGGAAGCGGTAAAGGTCGTCGTCAATGCTCCTCCCTGCAGGGAACCGTGGAATGCACCGGAAGCACCTGCCTCGGATTGCATTTCTACGACATTTACCACCTGACCAAAGATATTTTTTCTTCCATTGGCAGCCCATTCATCAACTACCTCTGCCATCGTGGAGGATGGTGTGATGGGATAGATTGCAGCTACATCCGTAAAGGCATAGGCAGCATAGGCCGCTGCGGTATTCCCATCTACCGTCATTTGCACTTTTGCCATATTTCATCTCTCCTTCTACAGTTTACTTCCGTTATCTACCCAATCCTTCGCGTCCATGACATTCTCTATGGAAGGCTTATTCACCCTATCTATCTTATAGTTTTGTTCTGCATTCTGCCATGCTGCAGCCCCTTCGCAATTCGTAGGATCGGTTGCTTTTAACCGCTTGTTATTTCTGCCTTGAAAATTATCCAACTTCTTCATTGCCATATCCATCACCATTCCTTTCTTCAAAGCCTGCCAATTTGGTTGCAGGCACACCGCCTTTTTTCCCATAATAAAATGAATTACATCTGTTTCTCTTTGGTATCCTTCTGCTATGGTACATTGTTACCTTTTTTCAGTATAACTATTACGTTTTACTGAAAATATTCAGTAAAAATAAGACTGCAAATTCCAAAGACTTTTGCACCATAAAACGGGCTGCCAAATAAAGCAGCCCGTTTCTATTCGTTCCTATGCATGACAAGCAAATTTCCTTGCCAATTTATCTAGGATACTTCTCCTCATCTTCCTTTTCTTTGCAGGGTCTCTTGCATTCCGGTTTATAATAGAAGACCTTAATAACATAATCCTTATCTGCTTCTACGCCAAATAGGAACTGTCCGCATTTGTCTGTAAAGGTAAAGGTAATCGGCTTTAATTCGCATTTGTTCTCATAGCAATCTTTCCAGTCCTTCTTTTCAAACAATTTAACAACTGCTCCTTCTACCGGTTTTCCATTCGGGAACTTAACCACGCCGTGGATTGCAGCTCTTCTTTCCTCGTCTAAAACAAAGCAAAGATCAATTTCTTCATTAGGTTTGATACGGTCGCAACCAACAAGATCTATTTTTTCTAATTTCCAGCCCATTCATACACCTCCTTTTTCTTGTATTCCGGAGGGAGATCATTTAAAACTTTCTTTTGATCGCCTTCCAATACTATAATATTCGTTTTGTCGAATTTTGTTACTTGTAAAGAGATGTGATAAATGAAGTAGATGCTATAAATTTTAGATGGATTATTTGATAGGAATAGGACCTTATATATATTCATTTGGCTGCCTTACCTGACTACGTCAGCCGGTCTTAGCCAATCTGAATATATATAAGGTCCTATTCATGTTCTTTGCTTTTATATGACTTCTGATACTCAAATCTTATTTGGATGTTTTTTGTGATAATTAACGAAGTAAAACTGCCCTTACCGGGGCGGCTTCAGCCTCGGCAACATTGACCGGGGCGGCAAACAGGAAATATTTCCCTTCCTCAATCTCTTTCAGACGTAAGCCTTCTAATATCACAATATCCGCCCCCAGGAGCTTAATGTGGGTTGGATGCTCCGGCTGGTTTCGTTCAATACCCAGGGAATCAATGCCTACGCCTTTAATTTTCCTATCTCTTAAAAACTCTGCTCCGGAATCATCTACATAGATAAATTTATCCTCTAAAATATCTTCGAAGGAATTTCTTGTTTTCAGCAAAACAAAATCCCCCTCGACAATATTCTTATCCTTCAAATCCTCCGCGGTAATTTTGTCAGTACAGCTGCTCAGATCCAGGACCCTGCACTTCGTAATCACCTGCTCCAGCCGGAGGGATTCGACCTTGGCTCCCCCGGGTACCATATGAAGGGAGCGATCCAGATGGGTACCGGTATGCATATTCATCTCAACCTTTGATTCATAAGCACTGCCGGATGAAAAATCCCGTTCTACGATAATCTTCGGCCGTTTTTCTTCGTTACCGCCATACACCGGCATATCCTGTGTAATTTTCATTGAAATATCATAAATCTGAAAAGAATTCATATTCATAAACTTTCCTCCTTGGCTTCCTAATAAATTTTCACTCAGGATTCTAATAAACTTTTATAACCAACCTTGATTTGAGTGTCATAAGTTATTTTAAATATTCCACCATTTTCTGCCGTCCCTTGCCAGCAGCTCGAAAGCACTGACCGGGCCCATGGAACCGGCATCATAGTTGGGAAACTGTGAAATCTTATTCTCCCTGTACTTAATAATTTTGTCTGCAAATGCCCAGGCAGCCTCAACCTCGTCCCATCTTGGGAATAGTGTGCCATCTCCCCGGAGAATATCATATAGTAAGCGTTCATATGCCTCCGGCGTGTTTCCCTGGGTTGGACTGTAATAGCTGGTATCCATTTTCGTAGGGATAATGCCATTATGGGACGTAAAATCCTTCGTATTAAACTGAAAGAATACGCCGACATTCGGTTGTATCCTTAGGACCAGAAGATTCGGTTCCTGTACCTCCTTATCCTTAAAGTATAGAATATTGGGAAGATCCTTAAACTGAATCACAATTTCAGCGGAGCCTGTTCCCATGCGCTTTCCGGTTCGAATATAGAAGGGGGTCCCCGCCCAGCGGAAATTATTAATAAAGAGCTTTAATGCTACAAAGGTTTCCGTATTGGAATCCGCAGGCACCTTGGGTTCCTCACGGTAACCCGGTACCGGACTGCCATCGATAATCCCTTTCCCATACTGTCCAAACACCACATTATTGCGAAGGAAACCCGGGGTAATATCCTCGATTGCTTCCAGTACCTTCTGCTTCTCGGTACGGATCGAATCCGTTTTTAGATTCACCGGAGGCTCCATGGCAACCAGAGAAAGTATCTGAATAATATGGCTCTGCACCATATCTCTCATCGCACCGGAATTCTCATAATAACCGCCTCTTGCGCCGACGCCCAGTTTTTCTGTCAAAGATATTTGAACATTATCGATAAATTTATTATTCCATATCGATTGAAAAATAGAATTGCCAAAGCGCAGTACCATAATATTTTGAATCATTTCCTTGCCCAGATAATGATCAATACGATAGATACTGCTCTCCTCAAAGACCTCAAGCAGCTTATTGTTCAGCTTTCTGGCGGTCTTTAAGTCCTTGCCAAAAGGCTTCTCAATGATTAATCTGCTCCATGCCCCCGGTTTCTTGGTCATATTACTTGTATGCAGACCGATCACGATGGTTTCAAAATACTCCGGAGCAACCGCCAGATAGAACACCCGATTACCTCCGGTTTTTACTTTTAAGTCCAGTTCGTCCAGATAATCCTTCAGACCGGAATACCCTCCCTGGTCCGTAAAATCAAACTGATAATAATGAAGCATGCCGGCCAGCTTCGCCCAATGCTTATCATCTACCTTATTGCGGGAATGTTCCTTCAGTGACTGGTACATATCTATCTTATAGTCTTCCTCTGATTTATTCCTCCGTCCCACAGAAACAATAGCAAAATTCTTCGGAAGAAGCTGATCAATTACCAAATTATATAGCGCCGGTATCAGCTTACGATGCGTCAAATCGCCGGTCCCGCCAAAGATCACTAAGATCGCCGATAAAAAATCTCCATCTTTTTCTTCTCTTTCCATATTAACCTCCTTCATGAGTAACCATGCAGCCATCCGCGCCGCATCAGGTCGTAATAACTCTGATTAATCTAATTATATACTATATCTATCATACATACCACTTTTTCTATATTTTAACCATAACTAACGTTACTGTCATGAATGTTCTTTTCGTTCATGATATGATTTCGACAAATGATATCAGATAAGGAGTTACTATCTGCAATCCCGGATTTTCCGCACCGATTGCTGCCATTTTCATAAAATATTATATACGAAAGAGAAAAAAATCTGATCATGCGGCGGCGGATTCTGTAACGGAATAATGCAAATAAGAAAATTGGGTAACCTAATTAAGAGAAAGCGAAAATATCATAGAAGAGATAATTTTGATACTTTTTATCTGCAAAAGAGGAGCAAAAAAGAGCATAAAAATGAAAGGTGGGCTATGGCGCACCTTGATTTGCCATCTGATTCACCGTACTTTCACGGTTACAGCCTATGATTCGTTTGTACTCGTATCGGTCAAAGCGCAGGCGGTAGCATAAACCACCCGCAAATCATGCTGCGTACAAATGCGTAGAACACGTTCTATTTTACCCAGCATTTCCTTGGCACTGGGCTCTTCAGGAAAGAAAACATCATCAACCGAGAGATTTAGCGTAACTGAAATTTTATAAAGTACCTCAACCGATGGCATTCTGGTTCCCGCCTCAATCTGCTTTACATGAACCGGCGAAATATTAACTAACTCAGCCAGCTTTTCCTGGGTTAACTTCTTTTCCATACGGGCATTTCTTATGGCATTACCTAACTCATTTCTCATCATGATATGCTCTAAGCCTCCTTTATAGTAATCTTAAAGAATACTTTAAGACTTGAAAATATTCTAAAAGAATACTAGAATGTATACTCATAGATATTAATAAGTATGAAAGCTATACATATTAAAATATGCCATTGACTCTCTTATTATCGACAAATATCAGAGAAATAATGAAAATATGGACTACGAAGCTTAATACTTGTGGGATGCATTAAGAAAATAGAAGAAAATAGATATGAAAGGAGCGTACAAGGAGAATTTCTATCATTAGCATAGAAACTCAATCGCATTAAAATAATTTAGCCACAATCCATCTCCTTGATGAAAAGGAAAGATTACTATGATATTTGAAACTCTTAATCAAGTTGTTGCATTTCTAACGATACTTGAGAAACTTTATTCTATCGTCCGGATCAAAAGTATAGCCAGTGAAGAAGTTTTATATGACAGCGAGAATCCAGACATGCATATGCTTACAGAAATCGAAACTCCTGTTTCTTTTGCCGGACATTGCAATGCCGCATTTGCCGTTAACGGGATCGATCCCATGGTCATCACAATAACGATTCCGATGTCCGTCGGGGAGGATTCCTATCGTCTTGAATTGATCCATAGGGACTTAAGAGGCAGGAAAAATATGGTATCTACCAGGCAGGATGATTTAATCCGACATTTAAGAAAATTAACCATTACGGATGAACTAACCAATGTATATAACCGAAGATATATTTATGAGCAGCTTCCGATTGATTTAGCCCGTTCTTTTCAAAAAGATGAGCCTATATCAATTATTTACGCGGATATCGATTGCTTCAAGGATATTAATGACAATTACGGGCATGTTACGGGAGATTTGGTACTGAAGGAGATCGCCGAGTTATTCCACCGGCAGGTGCAGCAAGAAGGCGGCTGGGCAGCGCGCTATGCCGGAGATGAATTTCTTATCTGCCTTCCATCCGCTAGTCATACTCTCTCTGTTAAAATTGCGAACCGAATCTGCAAGATGGTGGAAGCAAAGGAGTTTAACATCAATGCGAATACATTGAAAATAACCAGCAGCTTCGGCGTAGAGACGATCTATAAGGGAAATGGTGTCGATACGGTGGACGAAATCGTAGAATTGGCGGACCGAAAATTATACCGTGCAAAAAGAAAGGGAGGAAACCGGGTTATCGATTGACACCAGGAGATAGGCTTGATTCTGCCCAAAATCAAAAAACCAGCTCCTCAAAAATTGCTTTCACTGTTGTCATTTCCTTTAAACGGTATACATTGTCCCCGCAGAACAGCAAGCCTTCCTCAATATTACCGCGCACTGCATTGATCAGTGCCTTCGTTATGCAATAGGGGGCTTCCTTTGGATTACAATGTGAAAGGCAATGGAAGCATTTCTCAATCGGAAGCTTCCCCTCCCCGACCTTTTTCAGTAATCCATTGGCAATCGCGCGCCCGGGCATCCCAACCGGACTGATTACGATACGGATATCCTCCTCTTTTGCATCCAGATATGCCTGCTTATATTCCGGACTGGCATCACATTCTTCGGTAACGACAAATCTGGTTGCAATCTGCACTCCGTTCGCTCCAAGCTCCAATGCATGCTTGATATCATTTTGATCAAATATTCCGCCGGCTGCTACGACCGGAATATTGGTTTGATATTTTTCTTCAAATGCCCTTTTATATTTCACGATTTCTTTTATCTCTCTGTCAAAGTCGATTTCATCGATGTTCTCTAACTCTTCCTTCGAAAAGCCAAGGTGTCCGCCGGCATGAGGACCCTCAACTACAATAAAATCTGCTGTTCTGTGATACTTTCTATCCCACATCTTAAGAATAACCGAAGTCGCTCTCATACTTGATACAATGGGAGCTATCTTTACCTTACATCCTTTGACCATGTCCGGCAGCGATATGGGAAGTCCTGCTCCGGAGATGATCACATCTGCTCCGGCTTCGCAGGCCGCCCTAACATAGCGTTCATACTGCTTTGTTGCAACCATTATATTTACGCCGACAATTCCGCCCTCCGCTATTTCTTTTGCTTTATCAATATGCTTTTTTATGGCAAGTAAATTTGTTTCAATCTGATTATTATCAAAATCCGGTTCATCATAACCGATCTGCGCCGTGGAAATAATGCCGATTCCGCCTTCCCTTGCTACTGCCCCGGCCAAATTCGATCTGCTTATCCCTACGCCCATACCTCCTTGAATAATAGGTACTCTGACAGTTAAATCCCCGATAATTAGTGGCTTCATTCTCATCTTCACTCCTCATTTCTGTGCTATTTTTTTGCGCATCACAAATCTGTAGATGCTGTGCAAACTTGAACTTGGTGACTAAAAGATTTTAATACTCACATAACGTAATTTCGCAAATACTTTGATTATCAAAATATTTGTTCTAAAATATCCGGTGTTTTCACCGGCCTAATGCGATTATAGCGCAATGGAGTTTACGTGTCAATATATTATAGTATCGTTTTCTTTGCTATGTAGTATTGATTACCATATACAGGTAATGCTGCCTTATTATGATCATCCACATAACAAAAAGTTTGCCTTGGCACAATTTCCTATACGATAAAAAAGGTCCTGTAAGAAATACCGGAACGCTATTCTCCATACCGAGGTATTACTTACAGAACCTATAAAAATCGTAATCCTATTTTACCGAATATCCCATGGGGAAAAGGCAAAAGCTATGACGCCTAATTCTGGAACGGCGCTAATTCCAGACGGATAAAATAACCCTGATCGTGGTGGCATACCGGGCATTCCTTTGGAGGCTCCTTCCCCCAATGAATATATCCGCAATTCAAGCACATCCACCCGGCTTCCACGTCCGAAATAAATAGCTTATTTTCCTCTAACCATGTTGCAAATCTTGCAAATCGATCCCCATGTGTCTTCTCAATTGCCGCAATTGCATGAAAGGAGGCCGCAATCTTCTTAAAGCCTTCTTCTTCGGCAATATCTCCAAAGGTCTTATAGACCGGGTCAAATTCTTCATATTCATTATGCTCCGCGGATCTTAAGAGCTTTGCAATATCCTCATGGATATCGACCGGGTAAGATCCATCTATATGAATATTCTCTCCTGCCAGTTCTTTCAAATAATTATAGAAAATTTCGGCATGTTCCTTTTCCTGATCTGCAGTAAACCGAAAGATTGCCTCAATGACATGGAGATGTTCCTTTCTCGCCTGGGATGCTGCAAAAGTATAACGGTTTCTTGCCTGGCTCTCCCCTGCAAATGCACGCATCAGATTATCCTTGGTTTGACTTTCAATAAATTCAATTGCCATTTCCTACCTCCTAAAGATTCTTCTCCATTTCAGTATTCCCGGTTTTTTATAAAAATTCCATATTAATTAATGCAGGCAAAAAAGGAGCCGCTGTCCATACAAACAGCGGCTCCTTATATGCAAATGCATAGGGATACACTATATTACAATTACGATACATCCGATTGATTTGAATATCTTTCCTTGTAATGATGCGCTTGCTCAAGCATCATATCTTTTACCTTCATAAGTCTTATCTGTGTACTACGCTCGTTCTCGTCCAGTTTCATGACAATGTATTTGATGTTTTCCTGCATCTCCGGAATCATAACATGCTCTAAAGCATTGACCCGGCGTCTGGTTTTTTCGATTTCAGCAGCCATCAGCTGGCATGCCTTCTCGACCTCCGCAAGACGAAGCATATCCGGAAGAATATCCTGTAAGGACTTCACAGCATCATCCAGATCGCTGGAAGTAAATGCGAATCCGTAGGGATAGATATCATTTTCATCCGGTGTCTTTGTCCGGTATTCGAACTCCGGAATCTCGACACTCATGACATTTTTCTCATGGGTCTCCAGATATACCTCCTGCCTCGGTGCCATCAACGCAACATCAATTACTTCATCCGGCATGGTAGATCTGGCCAATACGAAGTTCTTATTCGCATCCTCGATCGCTTTCTCTACCTTTTCCCGCAAAGCCTTATTCTCCCGAACAAGATCCAGGAACTGGCGCATCAATTCGTCGCGCTTATCCTTTAATAACTTATGGCCTCTTGTAGCTGTTGCAAGCTTCTTTTTTAACCTTGTCAATTCCATTCTCGTGGGGTTAACATGTGCTTTTGCCAATTTATCGCACCCCCTTAAAACTTGCCGTAATACTGGTCAAGAAACTCATCCTTAATTCTCTTAAGCTCTGCTCTTGGAAGAATGGAAAGCAATTTCCAGCCGATATTTAATGTCTCTTCGATATCACGGTTGACATTGTATCCCTGGGATACATATTCTTTCTCAAAAGCATCCGCAAACTGCGCATATAATTTATCAATATCCGTTAAGGCAGCTTCTCCTAATACAATCATTAATTCCTTCGCTTCCTTACCTCTTGCATAGGCCGCAAAGATCTGGTTCATTGTATTCGCATGGTCAGCTCTCGTCTTGCCTTCGCCGATTCCCTTATCCTTCAGACGGGAAAGGGACGGTAATACATCAATCGGAGGCTGGATTCCCTGACGATAGAGTTCACGGCTTAAGATGATCTGACCTTCCGTGATATATCCGGTTAAGTCCGGAATTGGATGCGTCTTATCATCCTCCGGCATCGTTAAGATAGGAATCAACGTAATACTTCCTGCCTTGCCTTTCTTTCTTCCCGCTCTTTCATACAGGGAGGCAAGGTCCGTATACATATAGCCCGGATAGCCACGGCGCCCCGGAACCTCCTTACGGGCCGCGCTTATCTCACGCAGTGAATCGGCATAGTTGGTGATATCCGTCAGGATAACAAGTACATGCATATCCTTTTCAAAAGCTAAAAATTCTGCCGCTGTCAATGCCATACGCGGTGTGGAGATACGCTCTACCGCAGGGTCATTTGCCAGATTGACAAACATTACGGTACGGCCAAGGGCTCCGGTCTCACGGAAGCTTTCGGTAAAGAAATGCGCTTCCTCATAAGTGATACCCATTGCTGCAAATACTACGGCAAAGGGTTCCGTTGTGCCCAGCACCTTAGCCTGCCGTGCGATCTGAGCCGCCAGCTCCGCGTGCGGCAAACCGCTGGCGGAAAAGATCGGCAGCTTCTGGCCTCGTACCAGGGTATTCAATCCGTCAATTGCGGAGATCCCTGTCTGAATAAATTCCTGCGGATAATTTCTTGCTGCAGGATTCATGGGCAGACCATTGATATCCAGCCTTTCCTCCGGCAGGATATCCGGACCGTCATCAATGGGACGTCCCAAACCGTCAAACACACGGCTGAGCATATCCTCCGATACCCCGAGCTCCATGCTTCTTCCCAAAAAACGTACCTTCGAGCTTGCAAGATTAATACCGGTGGAACTTTCGAATAACTGTACCAATGCATTGCCGCCGTCAATCTCCAGCACTCTGCATCTGCGTTTCTCGCCGTTTGCCAGCTCAATTTCAGCCAGCTCATCAAAAGCGACATTTTCTACGCCCTGTACCAGCATAAGAGGACCTGCCACCTCTTGAATGGTTCTATATTCCTTTGGCATTAGGCATCCTCCTTTTCAACCAAACCATCGATTTCCCGATGAATATCATGCATGATGCTGTCAAATTCCTGTTTCATCTTATCTCTTGGTGTATATTTAAACCGTCCGATTCTTTCACGAACCGGCAAGGTTACCAGAGAATCAATGGAGATACCTTTATCCAGATATCCGGAAGCAACATCATAAAAGCCAAGAATTAATTCTGTCATTAAAAATTGTTTATCCAGATCCGTAAAGGTATCCACTTCATGGAAAGCATCCTGATGCAGGAAGTCCTCGCGGATGGATCTTGCCGCTTCCAGCTTCAGACGGTCCGGTGCAGATAACGCATCCATACCGACCAGCTTCACGATCTCCTCCAGGGCTGCCTCATCATTCAGAAGATGCATGAAGCGTCCCTTGTTTTCCGACCAGCGTTCGTCTACGTTGCTGTTAAACCATTTATCCAGATTGTATAAGGAATAGCTGGTTAACCAGTTAATTGCCGGGAAATGTCTTCGGTACGCGAGGTTGGAATCAAGACTCCAGAATACCTTCACGATACGAAGCGTTGCCTGGGATACCGGTTCGGAGATATCACCGCCGGGAGGAGAAACCGCTCCGATCGCGGAAAGCGTTCCTTCCCTTTTATCCTTACCGAGGGCAATCACCCTGCCGGCTCTTTCGTAGAACTGTGCCAGACGGCTGGCAAGGTAAGCGGGATACCCTTCCTCGCCGGGCATCTCCTCCAGACGGCCTGACATCTCACGAAGCGCCTCCGCCCATCGTGAGGTAGAATCCGCCATAAGCGCTACGGAATACCCCATATCACGGAAATATTCCGCGATCGTAATTCCTACGTAGATCGAAGCCTCCCGTGCCGCAACCGGCATATCCGAGGTATTGGCAATTAAAACCGTACGCTCCATTAAGGATTTCCCTGTCTTTGGATCCTTTAATTCCGGGAACTCGTTTAAAACGTCCGTCATCTCGTTACCGCGTTCTCCGCAGCCAATATATACGACGATATCTGCTTCCGCCCATTTTGCCAGCTGATGCTGCACGACGGTCTTACCGCTTCCGAAAGGTCCCGGTACCGCAGCGACACCGCCTTTCGCAATCGGGAATAAAGTGTCAATAACCCTCTGTCCCGTGATCAGCGGCTTATCCGGAGATAACTTCTGCCTGTACGGTCTTCCGACACGTACCGGCCATTTCTGCATCAAAGTAATATTTTCCTTTGTACCATCTGCCGTCTCAATCACCGCAACGGTATCGGCAACGGTATATTCTCCTATGTTTATGGACTTGATGGTACCGGAGATTCCGTTCGGAACCATGATTTTCTGTGTTACAATATCGGTTTCTGCCACGGTACCGATGACATCCCCGGCTTCCACCGTTTCTCCTGCTTTCACAACCGGTACAAACTTCCACTTCTTCTCTCTGCTTAGTGCGGGAATCTCCACACCTCTCTTTAGATTCGTACCGGTTGCTTCCATGATATCGACCAGTGGTCTCTGAATTCCGTCAAAGATACTTCCGATCAGTCCCGGGCCTAATTCAACGCTTAACGGCGCACCGGTAGATTCCACCGGCTCTCCGGGTCCTAATCCGGCAGTTTCTTCATAAACCTGAATGGAGGCCTGATCACCATGGATTTCTATGATTTCACCGATCAGCCTCTGCTTGCTGACACGCACAACATCATACATATTGGCATTGCGCATGCCCTCCGCTACTACCAGCGGACCGGCAACCTTCTTAATGGTGCCCTTGCTCATTTTATTCACCTGCTTTTTCTAATTATCGTTATTAAATATAATGTCTGAGCCTACTGCACGCTCTACCGATTTCTTCACGTTATACATTCCCCTGCCCGTATTACCGGATACCCCCGGTATCGGGATAATTGCCGGTAATTGCTCGGTCACGTAATGATCGATCTCCGCCTGAAGCTGTGCCTGCCAGGCCTCTGTAATGTAGATCACAGCATATCTGCCCTCGGCTAATTTTTTTAAAACCTTTGCAGCTTCCTCCCGGTTGCTTACCGGGTACGTATCGAGTCCAAGGGCAGCGTATCCATAGATACTGTCACGATCACCTAAAACAGCTATCTTATACATACATTTCCCTTAACCTTTCCCGGATCGCTTTATCCGAAATATTGTTACGTTTGCCGGAAAGCAGAATACGAACCGTTTTAATCTCATTTTCTCTTGCCAGTATATAGGCAGCTAACGGGGAAAGGGTAAACGGATTGTATTTTTGCGGCTGGATACGATGAATGATCAAATTATCAAACCAGCGTTCAAAGGCAGAGGAGGAAGTTTTTAATGCCTGGACGGCATCGGCATATTCCGTTGTTTCCAAATACCGGTAAAGTGCTTCTTCCCCATCCATGATTGCATCCGTTAACTTATCGAGATCCAGACTATCACATCTTGCGAGTGCCCGTTCGACAAAGCTTCTGTCCTTCCCTGTTTTTATGCAGCGCACCGCAATATTAAGGTCTGCGGAAGCCACCTTCAGCTCGGCATACAACGAAAGCAGCTCATTCTTCGTCTCTTTGCCCTTTTGATAAATCGTATCCAAAGCGGCTTTGTCGATAATGATATCGCTTAATTGGCTGTCACCGGTCTCCAGCTGAACACCGTAAGCTTCCTCAGCACATGCCTGCATAAAATCAGGTAATGTCGAAAAATCATGCTCGCGGACTGCCTGAATTATGGTGTCCGGGTCAACCGTGCCATCGGCAAGAAAGATATCGTTCCGGTCCGAGTTCACATATACCTGCTTAATTGCAGCCTTCAGATTATGAAAATCGTTCTGGTACAGGAAGGTATGAAATACCGACATATCCTCTACCATATCACGCATCAGATCCCAGGTTTTCTCCCGTTCTGCTTTCAGGATTTGCTCGGAATCCTCATTCCCTGTTTTACCCCAGCCTTTATCATATAAAAGACGCAGACATTCCTTCTCACTTTTGCAGTTCATAAGTCCGTCGATATCGGATTTACTTAAGAGCAACAGCTCCTTGGAACGGATTCTCGCAACTGCATAGAGATATTGCTTATCCGTCTTATCCGTCATGTCATCACCCTTTCTAAGTCATTACTACGAAAACAGTAATGTATTTACTTTATCCTGCAAATTCTCCAAGGCTGCGCGAAACAAGGCTTCAAAGGAACAGTTTTCTTCCACATCACCATATACCAGGATAAATCCTCCATCGATATTCTCCGTTCGGTCAGAAATTGTGAGGGAAGCCCCTTTCTTCGCGTCCAATGCTTTCTTAAGCTTGCCTTCAAAATTCTTCGGCATCCGTTTCAAATCTTCTGCCGAAAATACGATACTTCCCGACTTGCTTAATGCCAGCTTTTTCACCATCCGAAGAATAAAATCAAAGTATTCCTTTTCCGGCATGGTTGTAAGAGAATTTTTTGCCTTAGCGATGACATCACGGATAATCTTCTGCTTTGCTTCTAATATTAATCTCCTCTCCTGAAGCCGGGCTTCCGATTCATACTGCTGTAAGATCGGCTTTCTGTTTTCCTCCGACTTCTTGGCAATTTCATCACATTTCCTTTTTGCCTCCGCTCTTGCCTCTTCCATAATACGCTCTGCTTCCTTGTTCGCCTCGTTTATGGTCGCATCGGCATTTGCCTTGGCGTCTGATTCAATTGCCATAAGGATTTTCTCTAATCCAGTCATAGCTTAACTCTCCCAACTTTTATATATTTATTCCGGTGATTCCGTTTACTGCCAGCAAAGAAATAAGAAGAGCTAAAATTGCGTAAGTCTCAACCATGGCAGGGAAGATCATCGCCTTACCAAACTGCTCCGGTTTTTTTGCAACAACATTAATACTTGCGATTGCAGCATTTGCCTGACGCATTGCTGAGGTATATCCTACAATGATCATCGGCATGCAAGCGCCTAAATACATAATACCCTTTACAAAGCTGATATCACTGCTTCCGCCTAACACACCAATCTGTGATAACGTAATAAATGCAATTAACAGACCATAGATACCCTGGGTACCGGGAAGCAGCTGTAAAATAAGAACCTTACCAAATTTAGAGGGATCCTCTGTGATAACTCCTGCGCCGGCAATACCTCCCATACTGACTGCCTTAGCGGAAGCAATGCCTGGTACCAATGCAGCTAATACTGCTCCGATTACTGCTAATACTATTCCATATTTATCCATACTATATCTCCTTAATATTATAATATTTTGTGTTTTCATTAAAAGGATGGAACAGGCGTCCTCCTCCTTCATAAAACTTGCCAAAGAACTCGACATATTGAAGACGACATGCATGAACATAAGCGCCCAATGCATTGATGGCGAAATTCAATAAATGTCCGATAATAACGATTATGATAAAGATTATTACACTATTTACCATGGAAGCCATTTGGTTAATAACCGTACAAATAACGCCGGTTGCAAGACCAAGAGCCAGCAGACGGGAATAGGACAGCACATCACCCAAATATCCCGACACTCCATAGAGCGCATAGAGCCCTTTTAATATCCGCTTGAACGGATTCCGCGATTCGCGGCCGTTCGTCAGTATAATCCCTGCAGCCGAAAGGAGCGCTGCGTATTTTGCAATACTTAGTACCGCTGCCGGAATGGTCAGGCTGATACCCAGAATACCGGTTACCATTTCCAGGGAAAGTAACAAGACAACCAGACTTGTTAACAGAACATACCAGAAGAATACATCATAAATCATTCCCTTATAGTCCTTCTGCTTATAAAGCTGATATGCCTTCATGGCAAGACCGGCAAACAAATGAATGATACCAAGCAGCATGGAAAATGATAACATTCGCATCGGTTCTTTTACCGGGAAAAACCAAACCGGTGGAATCGATACCGTCGTTCCAAAGAACTTGGAGGAAACGACATCCACAATATCACCAAAATAACTGCCGAACATAATGCCCCAGAAAATCGTTGACATGCCGCAGAACAGATACATTCGCAGTGTTTTCTTCATACCCTCTTCCATGGTTCTCCGGTATTTCATCAGACCGAATCCGCATACCGCGACCATTAAGAAACCATATCCCGCATCCGACAGCATCAAGCCGAACAGCACATAGTAGAACACTGCCATAACCATGGTAGGATCCACTTCGCCTTTTCCCGGCGGGCTGAAAGAGGCTAAAACGCCTTCCATCGGGCTGGCAAATCCATTGTTCTTTAACAAAACCGGAGCATCATCCTTCTCGGATACTTCCATAATTTCAACGCAGGCATCAAATTTTGCATTGATGTCGGTCTCCAGCTTCTTCGCATCCTTTTCCGGAATATATCCGGTTAGAATGAATACATGCCCGGATTGAAGCAATCGGCTGATCACATCATATTTTTCCGACCGCATCGTATCATAATCCTGTAAAAATAGGAAATCCTCCAGATGATCCGCATACGATTTAATTTCAACTTCGGCATCCGAAATCACCCGGTTTAATTCTGCCAGCTGATCGTTGATCTGATTTAACTGTTCACTCGGAGCCGTATCCATGGAAATAGACGGATAGGTAAAATTCATTTCTCTTAAAATATCATAGACCTTATCCGCATTTTCATTAGAACAAAGTACAAAAATGCAGGTTTGCTCCTTCGAAGAGCTGACAATATCAATCTCCACCGGAGTACCTTCCGCTAAACTCTCATACAGTGCTTCGAGAGTCCATGCATTCGGCAAAGATCCAATAAAGCACTTCGTCTGTTTTGTTCCGCTAAAGCTCAGGGGAATATCAAAGGTAACCCATGGTCTTAATATATCGATCTGTGTCTGGTACTTTACTATTTCTGCTTTCGATTCTGCGATTTCTTTCTGCAGGGTCAAAACTCTCTTAACTGCGTTCAGAGTAGGCTTATACTTCTCCCGAAAGGAATCATACACCTCGCTGGAAACCACTTTTTTCCCTTTAAATGCGATTAAGGAGGGTTTCTTATCCGGAACATATTTCTCTAATATATCAATTGCATCGTTTGCAAACGAAATATTTTTCTCAAAATTCTGCTTTGCTTCAGATACATCATTTCTTTTAAAAACGGTGTCCTCCGGCAGCAGATCACTAATTTCCACTACGCCGCGGCGCTGAAGAAACTCAAGGAGTTTTTTCCGATCCTTCTTTAATGCATAGATCGATATCTTCTGCATCTGCAATACCGCCATAATTACACCTCCTTTGCTTTTTATTCCTGACAAGCGGATGATTCGCTTGCCCATTCTTTCTGTTTGTTATGTGTCTGTAATCATGGAATATGCAAATCAACAAATCATATACCTTCAAAGACAATCGAAAGAACCTGGCTGATTGCTTCTTCTTCCTTTCCTTTCGCCAATTCCGTCAGCATTTCAACTTCTTTCGTTGCATTTTTGATTGCAGCTTCCACCTTCTTCTCTCCTTGGCTTTTTGCTTCGGTAACTTCTTGCTGCGCCTTCGCAAGAGCTTCTTTCGTCATAGAAGATATGAATGCTTTTGCTTCATTTTCCGCCTCCAGGAGTATGTGCTGGCTTTTCTCTTTCGCATCTTTCTCCATTTGCACCGCATTTAACTCTGCCTGACGGACAGCTTGTACCGCTTCCTTTGCCATTGACTCACCTCCTATAACAAATATAAAATAGTCAGATTAATCATATATTGAGTATTCCCATTTTTTATATAAATGATTATCGAAAACTGGAATAATCTGACCACAAAGGTTATTATAACCTAAGAGTAATTAACATTCAACAATATCTTGTATATTGCTACATGTTTGTGCAATATTCTTTGGTTGAATCTTATATTATTAATAGCAAGGCAATGACAAACTTTTAACAATTTATATAGAAACTTCAGAAATACTTTATGAGTTTTTATTTACTTTTTATATGTATAATTCATTCTGATTGAGGCATAATAATTTTCAGATACGGCAATGAACTTCACTTATTATTATAACTAATCATAAAAAGTTCGGTCGTATCTATAAAATAAAATAGAGGTTTGTGATTTTGTCTCAGGATTGCAAACAGATGCCAGAGTTTTTCATGAGATTCGGAGGATGATTGCGTTGGACAGTTTAATTCTTTAACAAAAGGATTTCGTCTTCCACCTATTTGCCAAGTATCATACCTTAAAATGGTATATCTTGCATGCGTTCTCTCATAATCGAAGACAAAATTCTAGCAACACCCTAAAAAAACATGAGACACCAGAGGTAAAAGCAGGGATACCGGTTTATTCCTGCTTTTATCATGGTTAAAAACGAATTGACTAGTCTTTGTTACTATTCACACCCCGACATGTATACCATGCTATGATTTCGACAAATGTATCCGTTTCGGAGACGCTTTCGCTTAGTTGCATTACGTAGCGGTACATAAGGCTCCAAAATACGGAGCCAAAGTACCGACGAATGCAAATACTCCTTATCGGATATCATTTGTCGAAATCATAGGATAGGCTTTGCCCGGGGTGTGAACAGTAACAATCGGAAACATATTTCATTCGCAACACGTTTCCACTTGATTGAAGTACATAATGGTACAGTGCCAACGACTTCAAACAGTTGCTCAGTAAAATATTGTTTCCGATTACTTAAATCTTCCTTTCCTTGTGCAAATTGATGAAGACGATTTGTTAGGAAGGCTTTTGACCCTCAAATCATGTATGATCGATTAATTCGGCCCGCCGATATTGATTTTACGCACATCATATCCGGAAGGATTCTGGAAAAGCCGTAATCCAAACTCGCCCGCAACCGATATAATATGGTCAAATATGTCCGATTGAATATTTTCATAGGTTGCCCAATCCGTCGTATTAGTGAAGGCATAAATTTCAAGCGGAAGGCCGTATTCTCCCGGAGGAAGCTGTCGAACGATCTGTGTCGCATCTCCCTGCAGTCCCGGATGATTTTTAATATAATTTATGATATACGCCCGGAAGGTACCGATATTGGTCATATGTCTTCCATTTACCAGAAGCTCCGTATTTACCTCGTTAACCTTATTGTATTCGCGTATTTCATTTTCTTTCTGCGTTATATAGTCCTCAAGATAATGGATCTTTTTAAATTTCTCAATCATTTCCGGCGTGCAGAATCCAATGCTGTTCACATCAATATAGAGGGAACGCTTTATTCTTCTGCCGCCATACTCCTTCATTCCCCTCCAATTTTTAAAGGAATCCGAAACAAAGGCATACGCCGGAATCGTCACAATGGTCTTATCAAAATTTTGCACCTTGATCGTATTGAGTGCAATGTCAATTACATCCCCATCCGCTCCGTATTTCTCCATTTCGATCCAGTCGCCGATCCGGAGCATATCGTTGGTAGTTAACTGGATGCCTGCGATAAATCCAAGGATGGTGTCTTTAAATACAAAAGAAAATACCGCTGCAAAGGCACCGATTCCACTGAGCAGAATCAGAGGACTTTCATTCATAAGATTTGCAATCAGGATAATTCCAAGAATGCTAAAGGTTACGATTTTAACCACCTGAAGGAATCCGGTAATCGGCCGCACTCTGGAAATCGGATAGGTGCGGTAGATATCATTCACAGCATCAAGAAGCTCATTGATCATCAAGGCAAGCACGATCAGAATATAGACCGAAGCACACCGTTCGATCAGCACGGTAATATCAGGAAATGCAGGGGCAAAATTATAGATAATGATACCCGGCACAAAATTCGCAACCCGGTCAAACAGCTTGCTATTAAGCAGCAAATCATCCCACTCATATTTTGTCCTTTTCACGATTCTTGTCATATATTTGAAGATGACTTTTTTTATAATAAAATGAACAAGAAAGCAGGTCAAAATCACAATCAGAGTCAATATCCCAAAGGAGAGAAATTTGGTAATATTCTCATTCACTCCCCGATTCACCAGCAATTTGTTGATATATTCCATAGATGCAGCCCTTTCCTAATAATATAATGTTGAATAAGAATAGTCTCGCAAAAAAACTGCGAGTCATTACAAGAATAGCGAAAGCGGCTATTCTTCACGATTTATGCCCAGAAAGCATGGGCGTTAAACACGAATAGCGAAAGCAGCGTTACTATTCACACCCGATATGTATACCATGCTATGATTTCGACAAATGTATCCGATTCGGAGACACTTTCGCTTAGTTGCATTACGTAGCGGTACATAAGGCTCCAAAATACGGAGCCAAAGTACCGACGAATGCAAATACTCCTTATCGGATATCATTTGTCGAAATCATAGGATAGACTTTGTCCAGGGTGTGAACAGTAACTCCGCATCAGTAAAACCAAATGTCTGCGGTAAATCAAATATCCGAACGGTACCATGTAACCGGGACCGGCTCTCCGTCATCAAAAAGCTTCGGATCTTTTTTCAGAAACTTCGTCGTCAGCTCCGCCATCCCCACGGCGTCACATAATACACTTTCTGCAGCCCCGATCCTTCCTTTCTTCGCTATTCCATAATATAGAAACGGTTCCAGCATCTTATCATAATTCCAGGAGACATCTCCTACGGTACTATGATGACCGTGCATTGGTGTATCAATCACCCTTCCGTCATAATCTACCACCTTTAATTTACGGGGTGTTTCCATCAGACGGTTCGGAATCTGATTCCATTCTTCCACACCATGCAGGTAAGTATTCTTTTTTAAGCTGCAGCCTAAAAATAAAATCTTAGCCCTTCTGTCATAAAGCTTTCCCCAGCAGCCCTTTCTTGCACATGGGGTGACAAACTGCTCTTCACCCGAAGTATAATCCAGGGCATCCCTGCCGATGGCAGCCACCGAATGGGTCGGATGTAAGGAACGGATTACACCCGGTCTTACCCGAAAAAGGTTTGTTAAAATTCCGACACAGGAGGGTTCTACCTTGGGATCGAAGCAATTATATTCATCATTCATCTGTGCCCAGGTATGGGTCGGGAAGATAAGAAGCCCTTCCTTCATAAATTCTATAAAGGCATCCAGCACCGTATCTGCTCCACCTTCTACCTCGCCGATTGCTTTCATAGAGGAATGTATCAGTAAGGTGTCGGTCGGCTTCCCTCCCATCTGTACAAATCCATCTATCATATCATTTTTCGTATACATATCCTAACCTCATTTCCTGTACATTTTTTCCGTGCACTTTACCTATACGTTTTTTATGCACTCTTTCTATACACTTTTTTCTACACGTTTTTTCTGTACTTTTTTCCATGTGCTTTTTGTATATTTTCCTGTGCGCGTTTTCCGTGCACTTTCTGCATACTTTTCCTGTACGTGTTTTCTGTGCACTTCCTGTACGTTTTTTCTGTGCACTTTCTGCATGTTTTTCCTGTGTACTTTTTCTATGTGTTTTATCGCATCACAGAGTTTTTATGCTTGGCAGCTAAACTTTGCGGATAAAAAGCGTTCCTTAAAAGCCTTCCTTAATTCAAAATGAAAGCATGTACTGCAGATCGCCCACTATGTTTTATCTTATCATATCAAGCAGAAAAATCAATAAAGCTTTCCGTAGATTTGGTAAATCAGGAAACATTTTTACTCCGTTAGCATAAAGACGGTCATTTTAAGGAAACATAAGGTAGAGAATGAGGAAAGAGGTGTTACTATGTGTTTTTCAAAATCACAGGAGGAAGTATTAAAAGAATTTGGCGTTGATCCTTCCATCGGCCTGACGGAGGAGGAAGCCAGAAACCGGCTTGAAAAATACGGCTATAACCGGCTGAAAGCCAAACCCCGGAAGAGTCTTGCCTCCCTGTTTTTTGCACAGCTTAATGATATGCTTATCTATGTTCTGCTCGGCGCGGCGGTTATTACCCTGCTGATTAATGAATATGCAGATGCCATCATCATTCTTCTGGTAATTCTTTTAAATGCAATGATCGGTGTTGTACAGGAAGCGAAAGCAGAAAAAGCGGTGGAGGCACTTCAGAAAATGACAACGCCCCGATCCGTCGTGCGCCGAAACGGGGAAACGAAAGAAATCAATTCCGAAGAAGTCGTTCCCGGCGATATTGTGATCCTGGATGCCGGTCGATATGTCCCCGCAGATCTAAGACTGATCGCCAGTGCAAACCTGCAGATCGAAGAATCCGCCCTAACCGGTGAATCGGTTCCGTCCACGAAAAATGCCAATCTCGTCCTGGAAGATTCTAAAACCCCCATCGGAGATCAGGCCAACATGGCATTCATGTCTACGCTGGTAACCTATGGCCGAGGGGAAGGAATCGCAGCCGCAACCGCCATGGATACAGAAATCGGTAAGATTGCAGCCATTCTGGACACGGAAAAAGATACGATGACTCCTTTGCAGAAGAAGCTGGAGGAGCTTGGTCAAACCCTTGGTTACCTGGCAATCGGAATTTGTGCCTTAATCTTCGTCCTTGCTTTAATACAGAAACGTGATTTATTCGAAATGTTTTTAACCGCCATCAGCCTTGCCGTAGCAGCAATTCCCGAAGGTCTTGCCGCAATCGTTGCGATTGTTTTAGCCCTGGGCGTAACCAGAATGTCCAAAATCAACGCCATCGTCAAAAAGCTGCCTGCCGTCGAAACCTTAGGCTCCGTTAATATTATCTGTTCCGATAAAACCGGTACCCTTACACAGAATAAAATGACCGTTGTCAAAACATATACCTCGAACCATTTGGCCCAGATACCGCAGGAAACCACCAGCCTTCTTGCCTCTCCTTCGGAAACGGAATTGATAAGATCCCTGGTGCTCTGCTCCGATGCCACCTATGAAAACGGGCAGGGAACCGGTGACCCTACGGAAGTTGCTCTTGTTGTCTTAGGAGAAAAATATAACCTGAAAAAACACGAATTAAACGAAAAGCATGCCCGCATCGGTGAAAAACCGTTTGACTCCGATCGAAAGCTAATGTCCACGTTAAATAAAGAGGGGGAAGGCTATCGGATTCATACCAAGGGTGCCATTGACAGTCTGCTTAAGATCTCCACTTCTGCTCTTGTAGATGATAAGATAGTTCCATTAACAAAAGCGCTGAAAGCGGATTATCTTAGAGTTGCCGAAGAAATGTCCGATGATGCCTTACGCGTTCTTGGGGCTGCTTATAAGGATACCAGCCGG
>ENA-UOOK01000998-UOOK01000998.1-fermentation-metagenome-genome-assembly--contig:-NODE-998-length-38130-cov-6.927590_pt1 | contig 38130 bp, 45 predicted proteins | sample MGYA00245777_ERZ724023 | MGnify/ENA primary metagenome ERZ724023 (study PRJEB28704, sample SAMN03018312) | fermentation metagenome | biome: anthropogenic terrestrial biome; feature: soil; material...
GGCGCTTTTCATTCAACGTGAAGGGCGGGCGGAGTGAAGCCTGCCAGGGCGACGGCATCATCAAGATCGAAATGAATTTTCTGCCGGACGTCTATGTCCCGTGCGAAGTCTGCAAGGGGAAGCGGTACAACCGCGAGACACTCGAGATCAAATTCAAGGGGAAGAGCATCTACGACGTATTGGAAATGACGGTGGAGGAGGGCCTCTCGTTTTTCTCCAGCATCCCGAAAATCGCGCGCAAGCTCCAGACGCTGGAGGACGTCGGCCTGGGCTACATTAAAATCGGCCAGCCGGCGACGACGCTTTCCGGCGGCGAGGCCCAGCGCGTGAAACTTGCGGCGGAACTCGGCAGGCGGTCCACCGGCCGGACGATCTATATCCTGGACGAGCCGACGACCGGTCTGCACATCGCGGACGTCCACATGCTGATCAAGGTGCTCCAGAAGCTGGTGGACGGCGGGAACACGGTCGTCGTGATCGAGCACAACCTCGACCTGATCAAGACGGCGGACTATATCATCGACCTCGGACCGGAGGGCGGGGACGCAGGCGGGCGCATTGTCGCGTGCGGCACGCCGGAGCAGGTCGCGGCGGTCCCGGAATCCTATACGGGCCAGTACCTCAAAAAGATGCTGAAATAGAGATCCGATTGGAAGCGGGCAATATGGATTGCAGAAAAATTATGCTCGATCAGCTTGCAACCGATTTTAACGTCATTCCGGAGAGGCTGTCAGCCGGGAAAAATCTGTTTTCCGTGAAAGAATATGATTCCCGGAAACGCGCCTATGAAAACGGGGAGGCGATGCTGCAGGTCCTCTGCATCAACGGAATCGCCGTTTTCAACGCCATGAATGAAGATGTGCTGGAAGCGCTGCGGAAAACGTATTCCGATTACGACGCCGCCTGGTTCTTCGACATCGGCAACTTCCGCCGTTTGGATGCGCTTTTGCGGCCGTTTGGGCAGATGATTGCCAGTTGCCATCAATATTTTATTCCCGGGGAACGAACTTTTTCCGTTCCGCAGCCGGATTGCGATACTGTGTGGTACCGGGATAACGAACTGTCGCAGTTCCGCGGAGACGGCCGCTTTGGCGAAGCGTTGGGTTTCAATGCGCAGTGGCCGGACCGGCTGGCGGTCGCCGCCCGTTTGAAAGGGGAACTCCTTGGAATGGCGGCGGCCAGCTCGGATTCCGAAACCATGTGGCAGATCGGCGTCGATGTCGTCCCCAACTGCCGCAGCCGCGGGATCGGAACGGCTTTGACTTTCCTTTTGAAAAACAGGCTTCTAAAAGACGGAATCCTTCCGTTTTACGGAACGGCGGCGTCCCATATCATTTCGCAGAATGTGGCCGTTGCGGCAGGATTTGTTCCCGCGTGGACGGAACTCTACACGAAGTCGGTCTGACGTACGGTATTGTTCCAATGACTTTTCCTGTTATAAAATTAACGGATACCTTGCAGAAACGGATGCGTGCCTTTTGGCACGCATCCGTTTCTGCGCGGAGTTTCTGCGCTTCATAAAGAGATGGATCTTTCAAACTTTGAATTGTATGATCCGATCGGCAATATCGTTAAAACGGGTGTCGTGCGTCACTAAAAAGACAATATGTTCCTGCTTATAAGACGAGATTATTTCTTTTAATATATTTACACTGTTGCCGTCCAAAGCAGAGGAAGGTTCGTCCAACACCAATATGGTTGGACCACACCCAAAGCGCAGCCGGTCAAAGACAGCGCGATTAAAACGGCAACTTTTACTCTGTGGCAGAACACATATTTTGAAAGATACTGTATCATACTCATTTCCGCCTTGGCACTAAACATTGACAATTAGATAATCATAAATTCCGTGGCAGAACGCGGCCGCAAGAATATTGTCGGTCTTACGGTATACGAATAAATACCAGAGATGAAAAACAACGATCAGCAAGCAGCTTACCATTTTACCGATTGACATGGGGTAGTACTTTCTGTGAAGCAAATGCACACTCATGAACATCAGCCCGACCGTAAGGATTGCGACCCATCGGTTGTGAATCAGGCCGGTGATCCTTGACTGGAGAAAGGCACGGAATTCTAACTCTTCCGGCAGGCCGATCAAGAGGACATTAAGGAGCGGCAGAACAATAGATGGTTTGAGTTTCATCAGGTCGCTGAAAATTTCATGGTTGCCCTCAAGGAACAGGACGCTGATCATCACCAGAGCTGTGAGGATGCCGGCCGCGATTCCCAGCAGGCACGCGCACAGATTATGGTGCCTGCGAAAGCCTACCGAAGCGGGTTTTTGCTTTCTTGCCACTAAGATTATGATAATAACGAGAGGAGGAATTGTCCAGCCCCAAAAAGTTTGAGCGATGAAAGCGGCCCAGTCACACATATTAACAAAATGGGAAACGAAACCTATCGATTCAAACAGCGATATGATTTGCTCTTCGATATAGGGAATGGATTGATCCATCGATGTAAAGCCGAGAAAGTACGATAAACACAGAGAAACTGCAAAAACACAAACGGCGAGAATGCCGTCGATTTTATTATATTTATGATAATTTTCTTTTTCTCTCATCTGGGCACTTCCAGAATTCAAGCGGAATCTCCCCTTATGTTTGATTCAAACAGCCCGGAAAGGGTTTTCCCTTTCCGGGCTGCTTTTACCGGCTACTTCTGATTGATGTACGACCAAGGCATAGCGCGGACGGAACCGAGACAACCGTTCCTTGCAGCGCCCGTTCGGGAGTTGTAAGCCAGCATCTGGTCCGGGTTATCTTCCAGATCAAGGAAAAAGTTGTACCTCGATTGTTTCATAAAAAATCTTCTCTCCGCGTGAATCGCAATTCCCTTTAATTTGTATCTATTATAAATACATAATTTTCCATTTTCAACCGGAATTATGGACAGACTGCTTATATTTATTTTGTGATATTTTTATGCGGAAAGTATAAAATTGCACAAAGAAAAATTCGGCGTAAGCGTTCGGAATCGCCGGGGACTTTTCCCGGAACGCTTTCCGCCGCGAATCGGTTCTAACGGCGAAGCTTTGTCCATATTTATAGAGCAAAGGAGGGACAAGGCAAATGAATCAGTCAAAAACGGAACGGTTCGATTCCGCCGCGGAGGGCGTGTGCCTGCGCCTTCGCAAAAGGCTTTTCGCGCTTCCGCCCGTTTTGAAAGCGCATGCCCAGGAGATCCGCCTGCGCGTCGGCCGCCCGGTGTCCGTATGCTGCCCGGAGGGAACCTATTTTCTATGCGACAGCGGCAAGGCGGCCCCGTTCCTTTCGGCGGGCATGACGGAAGCCTCGCAGGAAGATGTGCAGGAGACTTTTCAGATCCTGTGCGAGAACTCCGTTTACAGCCATGAGAACGAGATCCGGAACGGCTATATTACGATGCGGGGCGGGCACCGGGCGGGCCTGTGCGGCACCGCGGTCCTGGGGGACGGCGCCGTGACCGGCATGAGGGATGTTTCCTCCATATGCCTGCGGGTGGCGCGGGAGCTTCCCGGCTGCGCCGACGAACTGCTGGACCGCGTGGGCAAATCGCTGGAAAAGGGCCTGCTGCTGGCGGGTCCCCCCGCGAGCGGCAAGACCACCATCCTCCGCGACGTGGCCCGCCAGCTTTCCGGCGGGATGCGGGGGTGTTTCTGCAAGGTATGCGTCGTCGACGAGCGCAGCGAGATCGCCGCCGCTTTCCGGGGCGTCCCCCAGAACGACGTGGGAGTCTGCTGCGACGTGCTGGACGGCTGCCCGAAATCGGTCGGCATCCTGATGGCGGTGCGGTCGCTTTCCCCGCGCTTCATCGTCTGCGACGAGCTGGGCGGCGAGGCGGAGACGCGGGCGGTGGAGCAGAGCCTGAACGCCGGCGTCGGCGTGATCGCCAGCATCCACGCCGGGAGCGCGGAGGAGCTGGTCCGCCGCAGGCAGGCTTCCGCATTGCTGGAGACGGGAGCTTTCGGCAGCGTGGCGCTGCTGAGCGGCGCGGCGCGGCCGGGAAAGATCGCTGAAATTTACAGGACGGGTGATTTGCTTGCTGAAGCTCATCGGCGCGCTGCTTCTGATTGCGGCGGGCAGCTTTGCGGGGTATATGGAATCGCACAGGCTTTGCCTGCGCGTGGAAAAGCTTGAGGCTTTCCTCCGGTTTCTTTCCGCGGCGAAGACGGAGATCCGTTATTCCTCTCTTCCGGTGGAAAGTGTGCTGCGGAAGCACGGCGGCGAGTTTTCCTTCTTTCCGCTTTCCGCGGAGGACGGTCCGGACGGCTGGGGCAAGGCGTGGAGCGAGGCGGTGAAGGCCGGCGCCGGGAACGAGGGCTTTTCCCGGAAGGACATCGAGCTGCTGGAAGGTTTCGGCGCCGGCTTCGGCGCGAGCGATACGCAGGGCCAGATCGCCCATTTCAGCCTGTATGAGAACCTGGTTTCCGCCGCGCTGGAGGAAGCGAAGAAAGAACGGGACGGGAAATCGAAGCTGTACCGGATGCTCGGCGTTTGCGGCGGAGCCGCCGCCGCGATTCTGCTGTGCTGAAAAACGGAGGAATCAGAATGAGTGTGGATTTGGTTTTTAAAATTGCCGCGATCGGGATTATCGTCGCCGTCCTCAACCAGCTCCTTATCCGTTCCGGCAGGGAAGAGCAGGCCATGATGACCACGCTGGCCGGGCTTATCGTCGTGCTGTCGATGCTTGTCCAGCAGATTGGCTCGCTGTTCAAAACAATCAAATCCGTTTTTGGGCTTTGAAGATGAACATTGTGGGAATCGCAGGTATCGCGCTGTGCGCCGCCGTCATTTCGGCGATGCTCCGTCGGTACCATCAGGAGTACGCCATCCTTCTCACGGTGGCCGTCGGCGTCGTGATCCTGGTCGAGCTGCTGAACAGCCTCGTCCCTTCGCTGCAGCAAATCCGCACGCTGCTTTCCTCCGCGGGGCTTACCTCCGACTACGCCGTGATTTTGTTGAAAACGCTCGGCATCTGTTTCCTCGCGCAGTTCGCGGCGGATTCCTGCCGGGACGCGGGGGAGAACGCGCTTGCCGCAAAGGTGGAGCTTGCCGGGAAACTCGCCATCGTGGCGCTCGCCCTGCCGCTGTTTGAAAAGATTGCGAAAACTGCCGCCGGTTTGACGGGAACGGCCTGAATAAAATGAGAAAAAATATAAGTCGATCGTTTCTGTGTTTTTTATTGCTGCTTTTTTCCCTGATCTTCTTGCGCACGCCGGCTTTCGCAGGAAATTCCGCTTCTTCCGCGGGCGACGCGGAGAAGTATTCGCAGGAGATCGCGGAGAAGAGCGGGGCGGACGATCTTGCGGACAAACTCCCGGCGGAAACGCGGAGGATTTTAAATGAGCTCGGCGTCGAGAAAGCGGACGGCGAATCCGTCTCCTCCGTCACGCCGCAGAACTATTTTCAGAAAATCCTCTCGGTTTTCAGCGGAAAGGCAAAGGCTCCGGCCCGCGTATTTGCCGCCGCGGTTTCCGTCATCCTGCTCTGCGCCCTGCTGAACAGCCTGAAGCTCTCGTTCGGGGAAAAACCGCTCGGAGACGTCGTCGGACTGGTTGGGACGCTGTGCATCTGCACGGTTGTCGTGCAGCCGATCGTCGCCTGCGTGTCCGACGCGGCGGAAATGCTGAAAGCGGCGTCCGGGTTCCTTCTGGCGTGCGCCCCCGTCCTTGCAGGCATCATGGCGGCGGCGGGGCAGTCCGCTTCGGCCGGGACGTACCACCTTCTTACGGCGGCGGCGGGAGGGGCCGTCTCCGCGTTTGCTTCCACGGTTCTCTCGCCGATGATGAACCTGCTCCTGGCGCTCTCGGTCGTATCGTCCGTTTCGCCGGGCCTCGGCCTCGATGGTCTGTGCGGGGCGATGAACAAGGCGGTGAAATGGATCATGGGGCTTGGAATGACGCTCTTTACCGGGCTGGTCACGATGCACTCCGTCGTCGCGGTCTCGGCGGACAACGCCGGCGTGCGGGCCGCCAAATTCATGGTGGGTAGTTTTGTCCCCGTCGTCGGCAGCGCCCTCGGCGAGGCGCTCGGCACCGTAAACGGCTGTGTCAAGGCGCTGAAATCCGGGGTGGGCGCGTTCGGGCTTCTTGCGGGGCTGTTCCTTTTCCTTCCCGTCTTGGCGGAGTGCGTGCTCTGGGTTTTGACTCTCACGGTCTGTTCGGGCGTCAGCCGCGTGTTCGACCTGGGGCCGATCGCCGAACTCCTGAAATCCGCCGCTGACGTCGTCTCCACGATGACCGCGATCCTTCTCTGCAGCATGTCGGTGCTGATCATCACCACGGTCGCCATGCTGCTGATCGGAGGCGGGGCATGAAAGGAATCCAGCAGTGGACGGCGATTATCTGTTTCGCGGCTCTTGCCGCGGCTCTCGCCCGCAGCCTGCTGCCGTCCGGCCCGATGGAACGGATGGGGCGTTTCGTCGTGGGGGCGCTGATGATCTGCGCGATGATCTCCCCGATTTCAAAGTTTGTGCCGCAGCTTCGCCTGAGCGCGCCAAGCGCCGGCAGCGCTTCGTCGGTGCAGAACGAGGACCTCTCGTCCGCCGTGGGCGACGCGCAGGAGGAAGCGGCGGAGGGAAGCATTGCCCGTCTGGTTCAGGCGGAGCTTGCCAGAATCGGGATAAAATGCAAAAATGTTCGCGCGGATATGGATAGGAGCGAGGACGACAGCATAGTTATTAACAAAATCATTGTTACGCTGGACGGGAAGGACGCTGAGGGAGCCGGCACGGCAAAGGAATACCTGGAAAAGGAACTGGGGCTGAAAACGGAGGTCGTTGCGAATGGCGGCTGAAAAACAAAATGCGCAGGGGAAGCCGGAGGGCATCTTCCAGAAGCTTGCTCAGAACGACGTTTACCGCAGGGTCGTCGTCGCGGCGGGCATCCTCGGGATCCTGCTCATCGCCGTTGCAGGGAATCTGAAAAGCTGCAGCTCCCAGGGGGAGGCACAAAACGTGTCGTCGTCGCCGGCCGGCAAAGTTCTTACCGCGCAGGATTGTGAAAAGGCGTTGGAACAGGATCTGACCGGCATTATCTCGAAAATCAGCGGCGCGGGAAATGTCAATGTCCTCGTGACGCTTGAACAGACTACCAAACAGGTGTACGCGACGCAGGACAAAACGAGCGGACAGCAGACGAGCGAATCTGAGGAAAGCGGAACGGGAAAACAGGAATCCAATCAAAGCAACGAGACGACATACGTGATAGTAAAGGACGCGGACGGTGCAGAACGTGCGCTTCCCGTGACGCAGATCCAGCCGGTGGTCAAGGGCGTCGTCGTCGTCTGCGACGGCGGAGGGGACGCGACGGTGCAGAAAAACGTTACCGACGCCGTGACGACGGCCCTACATATTTCTTCGGCGCGGGTTTGCGTCATTCCATCAAAGTCATAAAATATTGAAAAGCAGGGGGAATCGAAGATGGCAATGGGAAAACGGCAGCTCGTTCTCGCGGCGCTTGTCGTCGCTCTGGGGGCGGCCGTCTATCTGAACTGGGTATTCACAGGAAACGGTTCGCAGCTGCCGGCTACGCAGGCGGTTACTTCAGCGGCGAGCCGCCAGTATGGGCAGACGCTGATGGTGGGCGGCAGCGCGGTTTCCAGCGGCAAGGCTGTTTCCTCCGGCGCCGGGAAGAGCGTCTCCTCCGCGGGAAAGACCGCGGCTTCTTCCGCTCAGTCGAAGAGCGGGACGACGGCGTCCGCTTCTTCCGCTCCGGCGGACGATTACTTCAGCCAGGCGAAGCTGACGCGGGAAAAGGCGCAGGATGAGGCGAAGGAGACGATCGCGCAAGTGATGGAAGACACGAAAGCGACCGACGCCGCAAAGAAGGAAGCCGCGACCCAGGTGGCGGCGCTCGCGCAGAATCTGATCCGGGAGGCGAATATCGAAACGCTGATCCGCGCGAAGGGATTCGAGGACTGTGTGGTTACGCTGGGCAACGACAGATGCACCGTCGTGGTGAAAACAAAGCAGAATTCCGAAAACGACGCCGCCGTGATCCAGGATATCGTCACGGGCCAGACGGGCCTTTCCTATGACAAAATCAGCATCACCGAGCGTTCGTAGTTGTTTTTACAGGGAAATGTGGTATAATATTTCCGTGGATATTGACAATTTACGGCCTTTCTGCAGCCCTCCACACCTGTGGAGGGCTTTTTCCTTGCGGAAGGGAACGGAGGAAGCTATGAATCGAAGAAAAGCCCGGGAGCAGGCCTTCATCCTGGTTTTCGAGCGGAGCATCAACCACAGTCCGGTCAGCGAGATCATCGACAATGCGGAGACCTCCGACGACGTGCGTATCGACGAGTTCGCCGAAAGACTCGCCGGAGGCGCGGAGCGGAACGAGGCGGCCATCGACGGGACCATCGGAAAATATATCCGGGGCTGGACGCTGAGCCGCCTTTCCAAAGTCTCGCTGGCCCTTCTGCGCCTTGCCCTGTATGAGATGAAATTCGAACCCGACATACCGGTGAGCGTATCGATCAATGAGGCCGTCACCCTTGCGGGAAAGTACGGCAGCGCCGACGACGCGCCGTTTGTAAACGGCGTGCTCGGCTCCGCGGCGAAAGAGATGGGAGAAAAGGATGCCTGACGTTCTGGGTATCGACACCAGCAATTACACCACTTCCGCCGCGCTGCTGAAAAACGGTGAGATGTTCCAGAGCAAAAAGCTCCTTCCGGTCCGGGCGGGGGAGAGGGGACTGCGCCAGAGCGACGCCGTGTTCCATCACGCACAGCAACTCCCGGAAGTACTGGAGCATTTGCCGTTTGCGGGCGCGGACATCGCCTCCGTCGGCGTTTCCAACCGCCCGCGAAGCATGGAAGGCTCCTATATGCCGTGCTTTCTGGTCGGCGTTGCCGCCGCCGAAACGGCGGCGCTTTCGCTCGGCGTTCCGCTGCGCGAGTTTTCCCACCAGCAGGGCCATATCGCGGCGGCGCTCTATTCCGCCGGGAAGCTTTCCCTGGTTCGGGAGCGTTTCCTGGCGTTCCACGTTTCCGGCGGCACAACGGAAGCCGTGCTTTGCAGGCCGGACCGCAGCGGCCTTTTCTCCACGGAGATCGCCGCCCGGTCACTCGACCTGAAAGCGGGACAGGCCGTCGACCGCGTCGGCGTGATGCTCGGCCTGCCTTTTCCCGCCGGGCCGGCGCTGGAAAAGCTGGCGCTGCAGTGCGGGAAAACATTTCGCGTGCGCCCCTGCCTGCGCGGATGCGACTGCTCCCTGTCCGGCGTGGAAAACCGATGCCGCGCCATGGCGGACTCCGGCGCACCGAAAGAGGAGATCGCCGCGTACTGTCTCTTCTCCGTCCTGGCGGCTCTGGACGGCATGGCCTCGGCGCTCCGGGAAAAACACGGGGATTTGCCGGTCGTTTTTGCGGGCGGGGTGGCGGGCAATTCCATCATCCGGAAATCGCTGGAGGCAAAATACGGGGCTTTTTTCGCGGAACCGCGCTTTTCCTCCGACAATGCGGCTGGAGCGGCGGTGCTCGCGGCCTTGCGGGAGGGGATTTTGCCATGATCCACGAACCGGTCGTCCTGACGGTCACGCAGTTGAATACCTATGTCAAGTCGCAGTTTGAAGGCGACCAGAACCTTGCGAACGTCTTTGTGACGGGCGAGATTTCCAATTTCACCGACCAGTACCGGTCCGGCCATCTGTACTTTTCCCTGAAGGACGCGCGCTGCGCCGTCCGCGCCGTGATGTTCGCCCGCAGCGCGGCGCGGCTCCGATTCCGGCCCGGCGACGGCATGAAGGTGATCGCGCGCGGGCGGGTGAGCGTCTACGAGGTTACCGGCCAGTACCAGCTCTATGTGGAGGACCTTCAGCCGGACGGTTTGGGAGCGCTGAGCCTTGCGTTCGAGCAGCTGAAAGCCAGGCTCGAAAAAGAGGGGCTTTTCGATGCCGCGCGCAAAAAACCAGTTCCGCGGTTCCCGGAGCGGATCGGCGTCATCACCTCGCCGACGGGGGCCGCCGTGCACGACATCCTGACGATCCTCGCGCGTCGCTATCCGATTGCCAGGGTGGTGTTTTGCCCCGTGCAGGTGCAGGGGGAGCTTGCGGCTCCGCAGATCGTCGGCGCGCTGGAGCGCATGAACCGACTGGGCTGCGCCGATACGATCATCGTCGGGCGAGGCGGAGGCTCGCTGGAGGATCTCTGGCCGTTCAACGAGGAATCCGTTGCGCGCGCGGTGGCCGCGTCGGAGATCCCGGTGATTTCCGCCGTCGGCCACGAAACGGACTATACCATCTGCGATTTCGCCGCCGACCTGCGGGCGCCGACGCCTTCCGCCGCGGCGGAGCTCGCCGTCCCCGACCGCATGGAGTTGCTTGCCGCGATCCGTTCGCAGAGCCTGCGGATGCAGAGTGCGGCGAACGCGAAAGTAGAGGCGGCAAAAAGCGCTTTTTTGCCGCTCGCGAACTCAAGGGCGATGAAAAATCCGATGGAGGCCGTGGAGATCAGACGCATTCAGGCGGATACGCTTGCGGCCGGCCTGGGCACGGCGATGCGAAGAAAAACCGACGGCGCCGGGCAACGGCTTGCCGCGCTGAGCGGGAGGCTGGACGCCCTGAGTCCTCTGTCTGTTCTGGCGCGCGGGTATGCCGCGGTATTCAGCCCGTCCGGGAAAGCGGTTCCTTCCGTCCGGGAAGTGGAAAAAGACGAGAAGATTCGGGTGCGGATGAGGGACGGTTCCCTGTCCTGCACGGTGGATTCTGTGAAAGCGGGTGCTGCAGATGAATCAAAAGATGACGTTTGAAACGGCTCTGGCAAGGCTCGGCGAGATCGTGGAGAAGATGGAGAGCGGCGACGCGCCGCTGGACGAATCGCTGAAGCTTTTCAAGGAAGGCTCCGCGCTTGCACGGCTCTGCTACAAGAAGCTCTCCACTGCGGAGCAGGAAATCAAAACGATCACGGAACGGGAGGAGGATCGGCCGGATGGGAAGAATTGACCGCGACGATTACGTGCCTGCCGTGGAGGCCGCGCTTGCGGATTATCTGCCGGAAGAAAGCTGCCTGCAGTCGAAGCTGCTCCGCGCGATGCGGTACAGCCTGCTTGCGGGCGGCAAGCGGATCCGCCCGGCGCTGCTGTTGGAATTCTGCGGCCTTTGCGGCGGCGACCAGGAAGCGGCGCTGCCTTTTGCCGCGGCCCTTGAGATGATCCACACCTATTCCCTGATCCACGACGACCTGCCCTGCATGGACGACGACGGTCTGCGCCGCGGGAAACCCTCCAACCACGTCGTTTTCGGCGAAGCGCGCGCCCTGCTCGCGGGGGACGCGCTTCAGACGCTGGCGTTCGAGACGATGCTTTCGCCCGCCGTCGTCCGCGGCGTCGGTGCGGAACGCGCGGCGGAGGCGGCCGGTATCCTTGCCCGGGCGGCCGGCGCGCACGGCATGGCGGGCGGTCAGGAAATCGACCTCTCCAGCGAGGGAAAAAAAATCACGATGGAGACGCTCCAAAAGATGGATCAGTGCAAGACGGGCGCGCTGATCCGCGCCGCCGCGGCGATGGGCTGCGCCCTTGCCGGCGCGGACCAAAGGCTGCGAAAGGCGGCGGACGAGTATGCCGCGTCGGTCGGGTTCGCGTTTCAGATCGTCGACGACATCCTGAATGAAAAAGGCGACGCGGAAGCGCTTGGAAAACCCGTCGGGAACGACAGGGAGAAAGGGAAGAGCACCTACGTTTCGCTGCTGGGACTGCAAAGCGCCGGGCGCGCGGCCGCCGAGCTGACAAAAACGGCCGTTGACGCCCTCGGCGCTTTCGGGGGAGGGACGGAGTACCTCGCCGGCCTTGCCGAGAAGCTTGCCGCGCGTGAGCGCTGAAGAATCCCACGCGGCACCCGTTGACAAAATTGACGGAATATGCTACGATAATCAAGCCGCTTACCGCGGGCTGAAGCGGCTTTTGCCCGCCCTCCGGTAGCGAGATCAGAAAAAAGGCAGGTCCCTTCTTTCATGTTTGCAGTAATCGAAACGGGCGGCAAGCAGTATAAAGTCCAGAAAGACGACGTCATCTTTGTGGAAAAGCTTGCGGCTGAAAAAGACACCCCCGTGACCTTTAAGGTGCTCGCCCTGAACGGCGAGGACGGGATGAAAGTCGGAACTCCGTATGTGGACGGCGCCAGCGTAACGGGCAAAGTCCTGAAAAACGGAAAGTCTCCGAAAATCACCGTTTTTACCTATAAGGCGAAGAAGAATGAAAAGCGCAAAATGGGCCACCGGCAGCCGTACACCAAGGTCCAGATCGAGTCCATCGACGCCTGACCGATGATCCGCGCGGTATTTTTCAAGAGGCATGGCCGTCCGCTCGGCTTTCGCGTCTCCGGCCACTCCGGCGTTTCGGCGGCGGGGACGGATATCGTCTGCGCCGCGGTTTCCTCCGCGGCCTACCTGACGGCGAATACCATCACGGAAGTGCTCGGCGTGAAGGCCCGCGTTCTCGTGAAGGACGGGGAAATGCTCCTGGAAATTCCGGAAAACGACGCCGCGCCCTGCGGCAGCCTGCTGAAGGGTTTCCGCCTGCATATGGCGGCCCTCGGCGAACAATATCCAGATCACATTGAAGTAATCGATACGGAGGTGTAATTCCATGCTGAAAATTAATATTCAGCTTTTTGCTCATAAAAAAGGAATGGGTTCCACAAAGAACGGCCGTGATTCCGAGTCCAAGCGCCTGGGCGTAAAACGCGCCGACGGCCAGTTCGTTCTCGCGGGAAATATCCTTGTCAAACAGCGCGGCACCCATATCCATCCCGGCGAAAATGTCGGCAGGGGTTCCGACGATTCGCTGTTTGCCCTGATCGACGGCCGCGTAAAATTCGAGCATCTCGGCCGGGACCGCAAGAAGGTCAGCGTGTACGCCGAGCAGTGATGCGATGATCCGGCGGCGAAAAGCAAGAAGGAAAATCCCGGGTGTTTTCGCCCGGGATTTTTTCACGCCCGGACGTCTGTGAGGAGGAATCGCCATGTTTATCGACAACGCAAGAATTCGGGTGATCGCCGGGAAAGGCGGCGACGGTGCGGTCGCTTTCCACCGCGAAAAGTATGTCGCCTCCGGCGGGCCGGACGGAGGCGACGGGGGCCGCGGAGGAAGCGTGGTTTTTCAGGCGGACGCAAAACTTTCCACGCTTTCGGATTTCCGCTACCGGCATAAGTTTGCGGCGGAGCCCGGGGAAAACGGACGCGGAAACCGCTGCAACGGAAAGGGCGGAAAAGACCTTGTGATCCGGGTGCCGCGCGGAACGGTGCTGAAGGACGCCGCAACCGGGCGGATCGTTGCCGACCTTTCGACGGACGAGCCTCAGGTCGTCGCAAGAGGCGGCCGCGGCGGCTGGGGCAACGCGCGGTTTGCGACCGCCACCAGGCAGACGCCGCGGTTCTCAAAGCCCGGCGCGCCCGGGGAAACGTTCGATCTCCAGATGGAGCTTAAGCTTCTTGCCGACGTCGGTCTCGTCGGCTACCCGAACGTCGGGAAGTCCACGCTCGTTTCCGTCGTGAGCGAAGCAAAGCCGGAAGTCGCGAACTACCATTTCACGACGATTACGCCGGTGCTTGGCGTCGTGCGCCTTTCCGACCGCCGCTCCTTTGTGATGGCCGACATCCCGGGCCTGATCGAAGGCGCGAGCGAGGGAGCAGGATTGGGCCACCGGTTCCTTCGCCATGTGGAACGCTGCCGCCTTCTGGTCCATGTCGTCGACGTTTCCGGAAGCGAGGGCCGGGACCCGAAAGAGGACTTCCGCATCGTCAACGCGGAGCTGAAAAAGTTCGACACGGACCTCGCCGAGCGCCCGATGCTTGTGGCGGGAAACAAATGCGACCTCGCCGACGACGGGCAGATCGCCGATTTCCGCCAATTCGTGGAAAAGCAGGGCTATGAGTTTTTCCCCATCATCGCCGCGATCCGGTATCAGGTCGATCCGCTGCTGAACCGAATCGGCGAGCTTCTTTCCAAACTGCCGCCTGTCAGACGGTACGAGCCGGAACCGGCGCCGATTCCGGAGACGCCAGGAAATTGCAACGAAGTCACCGTACGAAAGGAAAACGGCGCTTATACCGTGTCCGGCGACTGGCTTTACCAGACCATGCGCTCCATCAATTTCGCGGATGAAGACGGAATGCGCTATTTCGACGGCGTTTTGGAAAAGACCGGCGTGATCGACGCGCTCCGGAGAGCCGGCGTCCGGGAAGGGGACACGGTAAAAATTTACGACCTTGCGTTTAATTTTGAAGAATGAGGAGGCTTTCCCTTTGGAGCGCTTTTTTGGCGGGGAGTGCGATCCCGGTCAGTTCAGCCCGTTGACGCTTGCTTTCCTGGGGGATGCGGTCTTCGAGGTCTTTGTCCGGGAACGATTGCTCGTTTGCGGGGGAAGCCGGCCGTCCTCGGAACTGCAGCGCCTCTCCGCGCGGGACGTCTGCTGCGGCGCGCAGGCGGCCGACGCGGAGTTTATCCTGCCGTCGCTTACCGGGGAAGAGGCCGCCGTATATCGCCGGGGAAAGAACGCGCATCCGGGCCATGTCCCGCGGAATGCGGATCCGTCCGACTACCACAAGGCGACCGCGCTGGAAGCCCTTTTCGGCTACCTTTATCTGTGCGGAAAAATCGATCGGCTGCGGGAGCTGTTTACGCTCATGCAAAAACGAGATGAGTAGAAGGGCAGGAAAATTCAGTGGAAACTGTGACGCAAGAAAAGCGGAGGCCCGAAGAGCTTCTGAAAGATCTGGCCGCTTATATCGCCGGAAGCTTCCTGCTGGCGCTTTCCATCTGTATGTTTACCGCGCCGAATAATATCGCCCCGGGGGGGATTTCCGGCATCAGCACGATGATCAACTATAAAACCGGGCTTCCGATCGGCACCATGAGCCTTGTGCTGAACGTCCCGATTTTCATTTGGGCCTTTTGGGAACTGGGGTTCCGGGAAGTCCTGAAAAGCGTGATCGCTACCGTGATCTCGTCCGGGGCGATCGATCTGCTGACGGTTGCCGTGCAGCCGTACAAGGGCAATCCGATGCTCGCGGCGATTTTTGGGGGCGTTTTGCAGGGAATTGCTCTGGCGCTGGTCTTTATGCGCAGCGCGACGACGGGCGGAACCGATCTGATTGCCCGGTTGCTCGGCAGGCATATGCGCTTTTTTTCCATCGGCAAGCTGATGCTCTGCGTGGACGGCCTGATCGTTGCGGTTTCCGCGGTCGTTTACCACAGCATTGAAAATGCGCTTTATGCCGTCATTACGATCTTTGTCTGTTCCAGGCTGATCGACACCATCCTCTACGGTACGGATATCGGGACGGGAAAAATTCTGTTTATCATTTCTTCCAAAAACGACGAAATCGCCCAGGCGATCCTGAGCGACGTCGACCGCGGCGTAACCCTTCTGAAATCGCGCGGCGCCTATTCGGGGAAGGATGGAGCGGTGCTTCTTTGTGCGGTGAGAAGACTTGAGGTGATCAAGGTGGAGGACCTCGTGATCAAAATGGACCCGGACGCGTTCCTGATTGTCGGCGACGCGGGTGAAATCACGGGAAACGGTTTCCGACATCTCCCGGTGGACCGCCGCCCGGTTAAAATCACGAAAAATCAGAATACTCCGCCGGACGCCGGCTCGGACGAAAATCGGGATTGCGGGCAGGAATAACGGAAAGGGGGTTCCGCGCAAGAGCGCGGAACCCCCTGCTGCGGGCAAAATCAGTTTTTTTAATCCTTGCAGTTTTTGCTGTCGCTTTCTTCCGTGGAATCCTTGCACTGGGAAGCGGAGGAACGATGGGAGTCGTTTTCCTTCTTTGTCTGGTTGCCTTGCTTCATAGAATCTTCTTTTCTGTTTTTCTGATACTGTTTGTCCAAGGTATTCACCCCCTTCGCGCCATATTGTTTGCAAGGAAAGGGAAAATTATACAACGCAACACTCCAATATTCGAAAGGAGCCGGTTATTTTGCGGACGTTACCGGAAGAATACCTTCGCCGTATGAAAAAGATGTTGGGGGACGAGTTTCCCTCGTTGAAAGAAGCATATCGGTCGCCGGCGTTTCGTGGGATTCGTTTCAATCCGCTCAAATGCACGGGGGAAACCCTGAAGGAAAGCTTGCCGTACCCGTTGCGCGATTCGCCGTTTTCCCCGCTCGGTTTTTATCTTCCGGGGAATGCGGAACGGATCGGAAGTCTCCCGCTTCACCACGCGGGCGCGTTTTATGTGCAGGAGCCGTCCGCGTCGTCTGCCGTCACCGTGCTTGATCCGCGGCCCGGGGAGCGGATCCTGGACCTGTGCGCCGCCCCCGGCGGAAAATCGACGCAGATCGCCTCTCTGATGACGGGGAGAGGCGTTCTCTGGTCGAATGAGGTGGTTCGCGGCCGTGTGAACGCCCTGCTCTCGAACTTGGAGCGGATGGGGGTGCGGAACGCGGTTGTCTCCTGCTGCCACCCTGCAAGGCTCTGCCGCGCGCTGGCGGGCTATTTTGACCGCGTCCTGGTCGACGCGCCCTGCTCCGGCGAAGGCATGTTCCGCCGCAGCGCCGAGGCCGTGCGCGACTGGAGCCCGGCCCATGTGAAAGCCTGCGCGGTGCGGCAGCTCCTGATCCTCGGCTGCGCCGCGTCGGCGGTGCGGGAAAGCGGCGTGCTCGTTTATTCCACCTGCACCTTTTCAAAAGAGGAGAATGAAGACGTCGTTTCGGCGTTTCTCGCGGAACACGGAGACTTCATGCTGGAGGACTGCGGCGTCCCGTTCGGCCGCCCCGGCTTTTTGCCGCAGACGCGCCGGATTTACCCGATGGACGGAGGCGAGGGCCAGTTCGTGGCACGGATGCGCCGGGTATCGCCGAACCCCTGTTCCGTGCGGCCCGGAGAGAAAACGGAGGGAAAAGACGCGGAAATGGCTTTGGCGCTGTACCGGGAAATCTTTCGAAAGGATCCGGTAGGGCGGATCGAGCAGTCGCGGAGCGATTTTTTCCTTGCCCCCGAAAATTTTCCGAAAACGGATGGCCTGGGGGTTCTCCGTGCCGGGGTGATGCTCGGCACGCTCCGCGTCGGCCGCGTGGAACCGGCCCATGCCCTGTTTATGGCCGGAAATGCGGAGGATTTCCGGAACGCGCTTTCCCTTGCGGCGGACTCGGCGGAAGCCGCCGCTTTCCTGCGCGGAGAGGAGCTGAACGCCGCCGGGCAGGCCGGCGGCTACTGCGCGGTCCTAATCGACGGGATGCCGGTCGGATTCGGGAAATGCTCGAACGGAAGGATCAAAAACCACTACCCCAAAGGGCTTCGGAATGTTTTATAAAATGATCGGTTTAAAAGGCGAAAGCTTGAAAATCCTGCGGAATGATGCTATAACTATAAACAAATCTATGGTTGAAATCAGTCTTGAAAGAGGGCAATCGCAATGCTGGAAATCCGCTATGAACTGACCCGGACCCCGAAGAAGAAACCGTCTCCCGGAGATCCGCTTCCGTTTGGAACCGTTTTTACCGACCACATGTTCGTTATGGATTACACGAAAGGAAAAGGGTGGCACAGCCCCCGGATCATACCGTACGCCAAGCTTTCGCTTGATCCGGCCGCCATTGTGCTGCACTACGCGCAGGAGTCGTTCGAGGGAATGAAGGCGTACCGCACGCCGAAAGGTTCCATCCAGCTTTTCCGCCCGGAGAAAAACGCCGCCAGGTTCAAGTCCACCAACGAAAGAATGTGTATGCCGGTCGTGCCGGAAGACGATTTTGTAGAGGCGGTGAAGGCGCTTGTCAAGACGGAGAGAGACTGGGTTCCTTCTAAGCCCGGGCAGTCGCTTTATCTCCGCCCGTTCTGCATTGCGACGGAAGCGCATCTCGGGGTAAAGCCTTCCGATACCTATGAGTTCATCATTATCTGCTGCCCGGTTGCGGCCTATTATCCTACGGGCCTCAATCCGGTGAAGATCTATGTGGAGGACAAGTACATCCGCGCAGCGCCCGGCGGCACCGGGTATATCAAGTGCGGCGGCAACTATGCGGCTTCGCTGATCTCGCAGGAAACGGCGGAATCCCTCGGCTACGGCCAGACGCTTTGGCTCGACGGCGTGGAGCGGAAATACGTCGAGGAGGTCGGCTCCATGAACTGCTTCTTCAAAATCGACGGCACGATTTACACCGCGCCCACCGTCGGCACAGTCCTTCCCGGCGTAACGCGCATGTCCTGCATCGAGTTGCTGAAAAAGTGGGGATATTCGGTTTCCGAAGAGCGCCTGCCGATCGCCGGCGTGATGAAAGCGTCCCGCGACGGCAAGCTGGAAGAGGTTTTCGGCACCGGCACCGCAGCCGTCATTTCCCCCGTGGGAGAACTTCGCTACGAAGGCGAAGTCGCGCGCATCAACGGCGGAAAAATCGGCGCTGTGACGCAAAAGCTCTACGATACCCTTACAGGAATTCAGTGGGGACGGCTTCCGGACGATATGAATTGGACGACGAAGGTCTGCTGATCCGCGTCGACCTTTGGAAAATGCCGCTTCGCGTTCTGCGAAGTGGCTTCTTTCTTGGGAGATTTATGCGAGAGATCGAATTTACCGTTCCGGAGCCATACGACGGCATTCCACTGCGCAGTTTCCTGCGGCACTGCGTGGGGCTTTCCGCAGGCCTTACGGCCAAGCTGAAACGCGTTCCGGGAGGCATCACCCGCGGAGGCCGGCAGATTACAGCTCCGGAACGGCTCCGCGCCGGGGAAAAAATCCGTCTTGCCTTCCCGGACGATCAAAAGCTTCCGATTCCGTCACCGCTGCCGGTCGCCGTCGTTTACCGCGACGAGGATCTGCTCGTCGTGGAAAAGGCGGCCGGCATGCCGATGTATCCCTGTCCGGGCCATGATGCGGACAGCCTTGCGAACGCCGTGGCGTTTTTGCAGCAGAGCGGCGGAGAAAGGTATGCGTACCGCCCCGTTTACCGGCTGGACCGGGATACGACCGGCCTTGTCCTGCTTGCGAAAAATCCCTACGCGGCTTCCCGCCTTTCGGGAAAAGTGAGAAAGACCTATCTGGCCGTCTGCGAGGGAAAATTGGCCGGAAGCGGCGTGTTCTGCGGACCGATCGGCCTGAAACCGGGGCACACCATTCAACGCGCCGTCGTGCCGGGAGGGAAACCGGCGGAAACGCGCTGGAGGTGCGTTGCCGCAGGCGGTGGTTACAGTTTGGTAGCCGTTCATCTCAGGACCGGGAGAACCCATCAGATCCGCGTGCACTTTTCCGGCTGCGGGCACCCGCTTGCCGGCGACGATATGTACGGCGGCAGCCGTACGGCGATCGACCGGCAGGCGCTCCACTGCGCCGAGATCCGCTTCCTGCATCCTGTTTCCGGAAAGCGGATGCGTTTTTGCTCGCCTCTTCCCGAGGATATGCTCCCTTTGTGGAAAAGCACCAGAAACAATAGCATAAATAATGAATAATGTTTCATTAAAACGCTTGTTTTATGAATAATTATGCGATATAATACAAAACAACAAATCGTAAAGAAATGAAGGGAGCACGACTCAAATGAAAAAGGGAAAGGCAATCTTGGCGGTTCTTCTCACCATCGCGGCGGCAGTTCCGCTTGCGGCATGTGCCAAGAGCAACAGCGGCACGGTGACCATTTCGACCAATGCGGAGTTCGAGCCGTTCGAGTACAAGTCGAAAAACCAGATCGTTGGAATCGATATCGATATTTCCAATAAAATCGCCGACAAACTCGGCAAAACCCTGCAGGTGCGAGATGTTCCCTTCAAAACCCTTACGAACGAGCTGGATGCGGGAAAATGCGATTTTGTTGCGGCAGGCATGACGGTGAATGAAGACCGCAAGAAAAACGTGGATTTTTCCGATACTTACTTCGACGCGACGCAGTCCATCATCGTTCTCAAGGATAGCGCGATCAAGGCGCGCGCCGACTTGAACGGCAAGAAGGTCGGCGTGCAGCAGGGCACCACAGGCGACGACTTTTGCACCAATAAGGATGGAAAAAGCGACATCCACGTCGGGGAGGTCAAGCGTTACGACAAAGCCGTGGACGCGATTTCCGATCTGATGGCGGGCAGGCTCGACGCCGTGATCATCGACGATTTCCCGGCGCAGAAGTTCGTATCCAAGAATCCCGACAAGATCAAGAAGCTTGACGACGCCCTTACGGTGGAGCATTATGCTCTCGCGGTGAAGAAGGGGAATACGGAGCTTTTGAAAACGATCAACGAAGTGATCGGCGAGCTGAAATCCAGCGGGGAGCTGGATAAAATCATTGATAAATACAAGACCGCTCTGGAAGGCGACTGAACGGTTCCGGTTCCTGCAAGGCGAAGGGCGAAGCGCGGCTTCGCCTTTCCGCTTTCCTCGATCTTTCATTTGGAGGTTCTGAATGATGTTTTTTTGTCCCCCGCGGACAATTTCTTTTTTTTCGTACATTTCCGACGAGTTTTACCAGTCGTTCGTGAAGGACGACCGCTATCTCTACATTGTGGACGGCCTTTGGAATACGCTGCTCATCACGGTTTTCGCCGTGCTGATCGGAATCGTTCTCGGGACGCTTGTTTCTCTTATCAAAGTCGCCCATTCTGAAAATCCCGGGCGATACCGATTCCTCAACGCAGTCGCCACCCTTTACCTGACTGTGATCCGCGGTACGCCTGTCGTGGTGCAGCTTATGATCATGTATTACATCATCCTTAGCGGCACCGAAGTCAGCGATATTATGACGGCCATCCTCGCTTTCGGCATCAACTCCGGCGCTTATGTCGCGGAGATCATCCGCGGCGGCATCCTTTCGGTCGACCGCGGCCAGACCGAGGCCGGGCGTTCCCTCGGCCTGAGCCAGCGGAAAACCATGGCGAAGATCGTTTTTCCGCAGGCCCTGAAAAACATCCTCCCGGCCATCGGGAACGAGTTCATCACCCTTTTGAAGGATACCTCCATCGCGGGTTATATCGGGATACAGGACCTCACGAAAGGCGGCGATATCATCCGCTCCCAGACCTACAGTCCTTTTACGCCCCTGCTTGCAACGGCGGCGGTTTATCTCGTCATCGTCATAGGCCTGGCGGCGCTGCTCGGCAAATTGGAAAGGAGGCTGCGCAGAAGTGATTACCGTTAAAAATCTCCATAAGAGTTTTCACACCCAAACCGGCAATGTGGAAGTGCTGAAAGGTATCGACCAGGAGATCGAAAAAGGGGAGAAGGTCGTGGTGGTCGGCCCCTCCGGCTCCGGGAAAAGCACTTTCCTCCGGTGCCTGAACCTTTTGGAACAGCCCACGGAAGGAGAGGTCTGGTTTCAGGGAAAACAGATCAACGCGCCCGGCTGCGACGTCGACCTGCTTCGCAGAAAAATCGGTATGGTATTCCAGCATTTCAACCTTTTTCCGCACCTGACGGTGCAGCAGAATGTTACGCTCGCGCCGGTCAGCCTGAAATTAAAGACGCAGGAAGAAGCCGACGAGCAGGCGCTTCTCCTGCTTCGCAGGATCGGCCTGACGGATAAGGCGGACTCTTACCCGGCCCAACTTTCCGGGGGCCAGAAGCAGCGCATCGCGATCATTCGGGCGCTCGCCATGGAGCCGGATGTCATGCTTTTCGACGAACCGACCAGCGCCCTGGATCCCGAGATGGTGGATGAGGTTCTGGAGGTTATGAAGGAACTGGCCGAAGACGGCATGACGATGATCGTCGTTACGCATGAAATGGCTTTTGCCCGCGAGGTGGCTACCCGCGTGATCTTTATGGACGACGGCGCCATCCAGGAAGAAGCCGAACCGGACGAATTTTTCGACCATCCGAAGAACCAGCATTTAACCGATTTCCTTTCCAAGGTGCTGTAATTCGTTTCCATGCTTTGAAATAAGGATGTGGATCGGCCACACCCTTATTTTTATGGCTTCGTTTCGGCGCGCCGTTCTAGGCCGGCGGTCTTTGAATCTGCGTTCGCAGGGAAAAAACCGCGCCGGGGTTGCAAAACCTCAATTTCTGTATTAAGATAGAAATTACAATTTTGTAATGATTGGGATGGGCTTTTTATGAGTGTCCCGTTTCATTTGCCGCCGCACGACGTTTTGAAGCGAATTAGCCGTGTGTGCAGATTTGACTATCTACGGTTCTGCCGGTTCCTTTATATCGAGGGAGTCCAGTCCGCGCGGATTTCCCGCCGCGCGGGCAGGCGGTGCTACCGATTTTTCCGGCCGATCGGCTATCTGCTCCGTCATATCTATTTCAATACGCTCGGCAGGCGGTTGGAGCGGAGCTCGGAGGAATTCAGGAGAGCGGGAAGACGGTTCAAAAAATCCTTACGGTGGGCGAAGCGGGCGAAAAAACACGGAATCGGCTCCGCCTTCCGCGTCTTTTTCCATGCCATGCGCTGGGAAATTACGGAACACCATGAATTTGCCCGTGCGATTCTGAATATCGCGGTTCCGGTATGCAGCGTTTTGGTGCTGGCGCTGACGATACGGTACTGGAACGGGATGGATTTCGGCCTCGTCCTGTTCAACCAGGGGGAGCGGCTTGCCTCCATTGCGAATGAGCAGACCTATGAGGAAGCGACCGAAATGGTGAAACAACGCATGGTCTACGACACGGCCGCCGGTGAGGCCGGCGTTAAATTTGCGCCGGCTTTCCGGCTTGCGGCGGGGAAAACGGATTACCAGTCCGCAGACTCTGTTTGCAATATGTTGATCCGGCAGAGCAACGGAATTATCGAGGAAGCCAGCGGATTATACGTCGACGGCCGGCTGACCGGGGCAGTCAAAAGCGCCGCGGACCTCAGATACATGCTGGAAAGCCGCCTGACCGCCTCGAAGGGAAAAAATCAGAATGCAACCGCACGCTATACTGCGAATATTGAGACGGTCGGCGGGCTTTATCCCACCGCCTCGGTCATGTCGACAGAGGCCATGCGACAGTTTATCAATGGCAGCAGAACGGAAATAACCACTTATACCGTGAAACAGGGAGATACGGTTTCTTCCCTCGCGGCGGCAAAGCATACGGCCGCGGATTCCCTGAGCAGGATCAATCCGGGCCTCGGCAGTTCCCTTCGTGCGGGGGATCTGCTCCAGCTCCAGCTTTCCGTTCCGAATCTCGAGGTGGAGCTGATTCAAACCGTTACGTATGAGACGGAAATCCCATATACGACGGCGACGAAGAAGGACGATACAAAATACACCGACTTTACCCAGGTCGTCACCCAGGGCGTCAACGGGAAACAGCGCTGTGTGGATATTGTCCATTCGATCAACGGCGTGGAAACAAAGCGCGAAAATATCAGCAAAACGGTTTTGGCAAAACCTGTGGAGAAGGTAATCCTGACAGGCTCGAAAAAGCGCCCGGTCAATGAGAAAGGCGTGGCCAGCGGAACGTTTCTGTGGCCTATCCCGTCCCTGCGTGAGATCACATCGTATTTTGAGTGGCGTTGGGGCACGTTTCACAAAGGAATCGATATTTCGGGCGCGAATGCCTACGGCAGCACGATCGTCGCCGCAGACGGCGGCGTGGTCGAGCTTGCCGACTGGAACGACGGCTACGGAGAATGCGTTATCATCAACCACGGGAACGGAAAAAAGACGCTTTACGGCCACTGCAGCAGCTTGCTGGTTTCGGCGGGCGAAGCCGTGTCGAAGGGACAGCCCATCGCAAGAGTGGGAAGCACGGGATATTCCACCGGAGCGCACTGCCACTTCGAGGTGATCGTGGGCGGAGTTAACAAAAATCCCCTGGATTATGTTTCATAATTTTCATCTTCCCGCGCGGTATTTTTTCGTATTATCCATGAAATTGCGTTTGCGCTCCGATAACCGTTGACTTTTCGGCTTTTGTGTATTATGATCATTTAGAGTAGAAAATTGAATAGAGGAATTTTTCTACGCTCGAAAACGTAAGTAGAAGCATTGCTGTATTTTTAAAACGGATTTTCCTCCGCTTTTTATACTATATTTCAGAAAAGCTGAAATAATAGTAGTGCTTGATTATTAGATTGGAGCGTACCGCATTGGATAAATTCTTGATCAGAGGCGGTAACCGCCTTACCGGAGAGGTTTCGATCAGCGGTGCGAAAAATGCCGCTGTTGCCATACTTCCTGCAGCAATTTTATCGGATGGCATATGCCGTGTTGAAAACGTACCGGACATTACGGATATCGTCGCGATTACGAAAATTCTGAACGACCTGGGGGTTAGAATTCGAAACGTCAATAAGAATACCTTGGAGATCGATGCTTCCGCCATTCACACATATGTAGCCTCTGAAGAACTTGCCAGACACCTGCGCGGTTCCTATTATTTAATGGGTGCGCTTCTCGGAAGGTTCCACCATGCCGTCGTCACCATGCCGGGCGGCTGCGATTTTGGAGTCAGGCCGATCGACCAGCACCTGAAGGGGTTTGCCGCTTTGGGGGCCAAGCACCATATCGAAGCGGGCATGGTGGATGTTTCCGCGGAAAAGCTGGTTGGAAACAATATTTACCTTGATGTGGCGTCCGTAGGCGCGACAATCAACATTATCCTTGCCGCGACGAAAGCGGAAGGGACCACCGTCATCGAGAATGCGGCGAAAGAACCGCATATCGTCGATCTTTCCAACTTTCTGAACTCCATGGGAGCCGACATCCACGGTGCCGGAACGGACGTTATCAAAATCTGCGGCGTCCGCCATTTGAACGGCACGACGTATGCGATTATCCCGGATCAGATAGAGGCGGGGACTTATATGGTTGCCGCCGCGGCTACCTGCGGCGATGTGATGGTACGTAATATTATTCCGAAGCACCTGGAATCCATTTCCGCAAAGCTGGAGGAAATGGGCGTGTCGCTGGAGGAATTTGACGACGCGATCCATGTGGGCAGGAGCGGTGCATTGAATAAATGCAATATCAAGACGATGCCGCATCCCGGGTTCCCGACGGACATGCAGCCGCAGATTGCTGTGCTTCTTTCACTCGCGCAGGGGACAAGCATCATCAATGAAAGCGTGTGGGACAACCGCTTCCGCTATGTTGAAGAATTGAAACGGATGGGCGCGCAGATCTCCGTTGACGGGAAGCTTGCCGTCGTGGAGGGTGTGGACCATCTGGATGCCGCGCCGGTAAAGGCGACGGATCTCCGCGCGGGGGCGGCTCTCATTATCGCCGGCCTTTGCGCGCGCGGTGTGACGCAGATCGAGAATATTGAACAGATCGAACGCGGATACGAGGATATTGAAGGAAAACTTCAGGGGCTGGGCGCCGATATTCGCCGGGTCCATATTCCGGAGCCGGAAACGGCGCAGGCTGTTTGAAAAGGGCAGTGGGGCTGACGGTTTTGCGCCGGCCCTGTTTTTTATTCTGGAGGTTTTGTTAAATGGCGAGATTTTGTCCGCTCTTCAGCGGGAGCAGCGGAAACAGTTATTACATAGGCTCCGCGCGGGAGGGCGTTTTAATCGACGCCGGCCGTTCCGCAAAGCAGATCACCGGGATGCTGGAGAGTTGCGGTATCAGCCGTGCCGCAGTACGCGCCGTTTTTGTGACGCATGAGCATACAGACCATGTGGCCGGCCTTCGGGTGTTGGCTTCCCGCAATCATCTTCCAGTTTACGCTTCGCGCGGGACTCTCGACGCGCTGCGGACGGCAGGATATGGAAACGGCTTTGAAATGAACGTCGTGCCGGAAGCCGGTGTCGCCGTCGCCGGCATGAAAATCAGCCCGTTCCCGATTCCCCATGACAGCGCGGAGTGCGTCGGATATCGGATCGACACCGCCGACGGAAGAACCGCGGCGCTTTCCACCGACCTGGGCTGTCTTTCGGACAGCGTGCGAAACCATATCGCCGGAGCCGATCTCGTCGTTCTGGAATCGAACCACGACGTCGGAATGCTCGAAAACGGCCCGTACCCGTATCCCCTAAAGCGGAGAATTCTTTCCAAGACCGGCCATCTTTCCAACGACGCCTGTTCCACCGAGCTGAGCGGCTTTATCCGCCGGGGCTCCACGCGGGTCGTCCTTGCCCATCTGAGCCGTGAAAACAACACGCCGGAACTTGCGTTTCAAACGGCGCTTTGCGCGCTTTCCATGTCGAACATGAAGCAGGGCAAGGATTTTGAATTGTATGTCGCGCCGAGGGAGAATACGATGAATCGAATGATCCTTTTCTGATTATGATGAAAGTCGATATGGTCTGCGTCGGAAAACTGAAAGAAGATTACTGGCGGGAGGCCTGTGCGGAATACGAAAAAAGGCTGAGCCGGTTCTGCCGGTTTTCCATCCGCGAAATCCCGGAGCATCGCCTTCCGGATCGCCCTTCCGCGGCGCAGGTCCGGGCCGCGCTCGAGGCGGAAGGAGAAAGGATGCTCGCCGCGGCAGAGGGATCGCAAAAGGTTGCCCTGTGCATCGAGGGGGATCTCGTTTCCTCGGAACAGCTTGCCCGGCGCTTGGAGCGCCTCGGAACGGACGGCACGGGAAAAGTCAGCTTTTTGATTGGCAGTTCCTTCGGCCTCGGCGGAAACGTCAAGGAAAAGGCGGATTTCCGTCTTTCCATGTCTCCCATGACGTTTCCGCACCAGCTTGCGCGGGTGATGCTTTGCGAGCAGATCTACCGCGCGTTTGAAATCATCCATCACGGAAAGTACCATAAATAAGAATCGGTTGAAAAAGGAACGTAGTTTATGGAAACAAGGCCGCTTGAAAAATCAGACGACATCAAAGACCTTGTCATGAGTTTGCTTGGCGATGTGGACGCGGGAAAAGTGGCGGACGAACTCGTTCTGTCTTTCCTGCACGACGATCATTACCATGCCTTTGTGACGAAACAGGGAGACCATTCCGCTGCGTTTGCCGCGATGAAATGCGATCCGTTTGAGGGAGCGAACGAGGTGGGGGAGATTGTATTCCTGGCTGTTGAACCGTCGCAGCGGAAAAAACATCTCGGTCGCGGTTTGGTTCGGTTTGTGGAGGATTATGCAGGAAAGCAAGGAATTCGGAAACTTTACGTGATCACGGGCGTCGACAACATCGGCGCGGTCTGTTTCTGGATTCAGCAGGGATATTCTTTCGAAGCCCGGATGAGAGACTTTACGTTGCCCGGGATCGACAATTATTATATGGGCAAAACCATTCGCTGTTGTGGAACGGCCGTAGGGAGATACGGCCCGTTGAGGTAAAAATCGACGGTTTTCAGCTGATGATAGCAGAGCGCTGAAATTTTTCCCCTGTTACCGCTTGCAGTATAAATTCAAAACAAAAAAGGAAAGCCCGGAAAAGTGAAATCCAACGCTTTTCCGGGTTTTCCTTTTCTGGCAGCGGCATTCTTGTTGATTCGAAATGTCCTGAGATTTACAGCGTCCCGAAGATCCGGTCCCCCGCGTCGCCGAGGCCGGGAACGATGTAGCCGTTTTCGTTCAGGTGGTCGTCGACCGCCGCGCAGTAAAGCTGAACGTCCGGATGCGTTTCCGTAAAGACCTTGATCCCTTCCGGAGCCGCGATGATGCACATGAACTTGATGCTCTTCGGGTGGCTGCGCTTGATGATCGTGACGGCGTCGCAGGAAGAGCCGCCTGTTGCGAGCATCGGATCGAGCACGATCACGTCGCGCTGTTCGATGTCGTGCGGCAGTTTGCTGTAATATTCAACCGGCTTCAGCGTTTTGGGATCGCGGTAGAGGCCGATATGGCCGACCTTTGCGGCGGGTACGAGCGAGAGGACGCCGTCCACCATGCCGAGGCCGGCGCGGAGGATCGGGACGAAAGCAAGCTTCCGCCCCTCGATGACTTTTGTGTGCGCAACGCCGACGGGCGTGTCGACCGTCACGTCTTCGAGCGGAAGATCGCGCGTCGCCTCATAGCAGAGAAGCATCGCAATTTCGCTCACAAGCTGGCGGAAGTCCTTGGAGCCGGTGTTTTTATCCCTCAGATACGTGAGCTTGTGCTGAATCAGCGGGTGTTGCATGACAAAGACTTGGTTTTCCATAAGTGTCCCTCCATCATTTTCCCAGTCAGTGGAAATCAAAGGTCACCGCGTTCCACCGCGGCGATTTCATCCACGCGTCTCTGGTGGCGGCCGCCGTCGAACGGAGTGCTCAAAAAAATACGGGCGAATGCAACAGCTTGTTTCTCGCTGATGACTCTCCCGCCCAAACAGAGAATATTGGAATTGTTGTGTCGCCGGGTGATTTCCGCGCAATATTCATCGGTGCAGACAGCCGCGCGAATTCCCCTGATTTTATTTGCCGCGATGCTCATGCCGATACCGGTCCCGCAGCAGAGGATACCTTTTTCCGCATTACCGTCGGCGACAAAATGGGAAACTTTTGCCGCGATCGGCGGATAGTCGACCGATGTTTCGTTGAATGTTCCGAAATCGCGGTACTCGATTTTTTCTGCATCGAGATATTTCCGGATCGCCTCTTTCAGGCGATAGCCGCCGTGATCGGCTCCCAATGCGATCATGCCAGTGAAGACCTCCTTTTCTTGTTCAAGGCGCGCTCCGCCTGCGCCGGGCGCAGATATACCGGGACAAGGGCGGCGGGGGAGACGGCTTTTCCGGAAGCGAAGGCTTCGGCCGCCGCCCGCGCGACGCTGCTTGCGCGCTGATAGATCAGCGGCTCGGGCGGGAGGACTGCTCCGGCGTCTTGAAAGCTCTGCATATTATAGCACAATTTCGCCCCGTCACCAACTAAAAATAACGGCTTTTGATACTTTTCGCATTCGCCCGCCAGATTTTCGGCAGGAATCGCGCGATCCGGCGTTAACCGAAGCAGCGCGCCGCCTTCCGCGCGGAAAACGGCGTTGTATACCTGCCCGCAGCGCGCATCCATCACGGAGCAGACGGTTCCGCTCAGATGCGCGAGGTTCTGCGCGATCGCTTCCAGCGTAGAAACGCCCACGCAGGGCTTGTCCTCCGGGAACGCGAGCCCCTTGACGCTGGCGATTCCGATGCGGATCCCCGTGAACGATCCCGGGCCGGCGGAGACGGCAAACAGGTCCACGCTGCGCAGCGAAACGCCCGTACACGTCAAAAGACCGTGGATCATCGGCATCAGCGTCTGGCTGTGCGTCAGGCCGACGTTGCAGTAAAACTCGCCCAGGATTTTTCCATTTTCCGTCAGGGCGGCGGATGCCGCGGCGGCGGAGGAATCGACCGATAAAATCGTCATAATGTCACCCCGTCTACGGATATGCTGCGCTCGTTGTCCCCGCCTCTGCGGGACATCCGCACGCAAACCGCATTTTCAGGAAGCGCGTTTTCGATGTTCTCGCTCCATTCGACAATGAGAACGCCGCCGGATGCGAGATAGTCGAAAAAGCCCGTCGAGTAAAGGTCGTCCCAGTTTTCCACGCGGTACATGTCGAAGTGGTAGACGGGGACGCGCCCCTCGTACTCGTGCACCAGCGCAAAGGTCGGGCTGGAAACGCCCTCCGTGACGCCGAGCCCGCGCGCGATTCCACGCGTCAAAGCCGTCTTTCCCATTCCCATCCCGCCGAACAGCGCCACGACGTCGCCCGGCTTCAGCTTTTTCGCAAGTTTCTCGCCGAGCGCTTCCGTTTCGGCTTCCGAAGATGTGATAAACTGCTGCATGAATTCACCCGATTTTTAAAACAATCCCGTGATTTTCCCGTCCGGGTCGACGTCGATATTTTCGGCCGCGGGATGTTTCGGCAAACCGGGCATGGTGAGGATGTCGCCGGCGTAAGCGACGACGAAGCCGGCGCCGCCGCTGAGCCTCGCGTCGCGGATCGTCACGCGGAAGCCTGACGGCCTTCCGAGGAGTTTCGGATTATCGGAGAGGGAATATTGCGTCTTTGCGATGCAGACGGGCATCCCGCCGCCGCCGAGCGCCTCGGCTTCGGCAATGGCCTTTTTCGCTTTCGCGGTGTAATCCACGCCGTCTGCGCCGTAGATTTCACGGCAGACCGTTTCGATTTTCTGCTGAACGGGCGCGTCGTCCGGATAGAGAAAATGGAAACCGGAGCTGCGGGCCGCGAGGGCACAGACCTTTTCCGCAAGGTCCGTTCCGCCGGCGCCGCCCTTGGCAAAGACTTCGCAGAGGGAAAACTCCGCGCCGTTCTCCCGGCAGTATTTTTCCACAAAAGCGAGCTCGCGCTCCGTGTCGCCTGCAAAGCGGTTGATTGCGACGACGACGGGAACGCCGAATTTTCTCAGGTTGGATATGTGAGCCCCGAGATTTGCAATCCCATTTTCCAGTGCGGAAAGGTTTTCCTCCGACGTTTTGTTTTTCGGAACTCCGCCGTTGTATTTCAAGGCGCGCACTGTGGCCACCAGAACGACTGCGTCCGGTCTCAGACCGGCGAGCCGGCATTTGATGTCCATGAATTTTTCCGCGCCGAGGTCGGAGCCGAAACCGGCTTCGGTGATGCAGTAGTCGCCAAGCTTCAGGGCGAAGCGCGTGGCGCGGACGGAATTGCAACCGTGCGCTATATTCGCAAAAGGCCCGCCGTGCAGGATGGCCGGCGTTCCTTCCACTGTCTGCACAAGGTTCGGCTGGATGGCGTTCTTCAGCAGCGCCGTCATCGCGCCCTCCGCTTTCAGCTCATGCGCGCGGACCGGCTTTCCGGAAAAAGTGTACGCCGCAAGGAGGTTGCCAAGCCGCTTTTTCAGGTCCGCAAGATCGGACGCAAGGCAAAACGCTGCCATTGTTTCGGAAGCGGCCGTAATGCAGAAAGAATCTTCTCTCGGCGTTCCGCTCGCTTTTCCGCCGAGACCGTCCACAATGCCGCGGAGCTGGCGGTCGTTCATATCCATGCAACGCTGAATGAGCACGCGGCGGGGGTCGATGCCCAGCGAATTTCCCTGCTGGATATGATTGTCGACCATGGCGCAAAGCAGGTTATTCGCACAGGTGATCGCGTGAAAATCGCCGGTGAAATGGAGGTTGATTTCCTCCATGGGAAGCACCTGCGCATAACCGCCTCCGGCGGCGCCCCCCTTCACGCCGAACACGGGCCCAAGGGAAGGTTCCCGCAACGCAAGAACCGCTTTTTTGCCAATTTTCTCCATTGCCTCCGCAAGGCCGATGGACACCGTCGTTTTCCCTTCCCCGGCCGGGGTCGGGTTGACGGCGGTCACCAGCACGAGCTTGCCGTCCGGCTTTTCCGAGAGCCTTTTCCAAAGCGTATCGTTCAGTTTTGCCTGGTATCTTCCATAGGGTTCGTACTCTTCCTCCCGCACGCCGAGCTCCGCCGCAACCTGGGCAATCGGCTTGAGTTTGGCCTGCTGGGCGATTTCAATGTCGGAAAGCATTTGTGTTTTCCCCGCTTTCGCAAGTTTGCGGAATGAACAGAGCGAAACTGCGGCCCGACCATCCCGTCGGCTTATTATAGCATACTTTCCCCGATTATCAAAGTGAGGGCAAAAGAATCGCGCGGCTCCTTGCAAGTTTCGGCAAAGCAATCTATAATAAATCAAGTGTAAAATAGGAAACAGAGGTGAATCCATGCAGATTTTCAAGTCCCTTGCCGATTACTGGAAACGGGCGGATAAGCTGCTGTGGCTGATCATGCTGGCGATTTCCTCGTACAGCATCCTTCTGCTGAAAACGGTTCCGGCCGCGGATAGCGGAAAGCAATATTACATGACAATGCTGATCGCCGTTTTGCTCGGCTACTTCGGCGCGATCATCATCACGCTGCTCGATTACCACGACCTTTCCGTATTCTGGAAACTGATTGCTATCTTCTGTTTCCTGCTGATGCTGTATACGCTGAAATTCGGCCGGGCCGTCACAAACACCGGAGGCGTGAACGCAAAAGCGTGGATCAGCCTGGGAAGCACTTCGTTTCAGCCGAGCGAGCTTGTGAAGATCGGCTTTATAATTACCTTTTCCACTCACCTTTCCATTTTGGAAGAACGCGAGCGGCTGAAGTCTCCGCTGGCGATTCTGCTGCTCGGCGTTCATGCGCTTGTCCCCATCGCGCTGACGTACCTGCAGGGTGACATCGGGGCGGGCGTGATATTCTTCTGCATGTTTCTTGCCATGGCATTTATGGCGGGAATCCAGCTCCGCTATTTTCTGATCCTTTTTGGAGCAATTGCCGTGGCGTTTCCGGTTGCGTGGAAATATGTGCTGGCCGATTACCAGAAGGAACGGATGCTTGTGGTTTACCATCTGGACGACAACTACGACAACGTGCTGAATTACGGTTGGCAGCAATACCAGGCGCGCACTTCCATCGGCAGCGGCGGGATGACCGGGCGCGGATTATTCGTCAGTCCGCGCGTCAACGCGAAAATCGTGCCGGAGCAGGAAAGCGACATGGTTTTCTCCGTCGCGGGCGAGCAGCTTGGCTTTATCGGCTGCTGTGCAATTATCCTTCTGTTTGCGCTTCTGCTTTTCCGCACGCTCCATGTTGCGCGGAAGTGCCCGGATCTTTTGGGAAGATCGATCTGCACGGGCTTCTTCGGGATGATTGCCTCACAGGTCCTTTTCAACCTTGCCATGAGCCTCGACCTGCTTCCGGTGATGGGCGTGACGCTGCCGTTCTTCAGTGCAGGGGGAACTTCGGCGGCTTGCCTGTATTTTGGGTTCGGGCTTGTGGAAAACGTTGCCATGCACCGGTCGGCGCTGCTCCCGACCAAGGTCAAAATCGTGATGTGAAAAGCGCCCGGAAAAATTTTCCTTCAGGCGGATGAGCGGCTACATTTGATTATTTACCAACTTTGTGATATACTACTTCCAATTGAGCAACCATAAAATTGAACTGATGATTCATTCATTTCGGGAAAGACATGTATTGTGTTGAAAAGTGCAATGTCGCATCCGAAATGCTTTTCTTTATCTCGGAGGAAATCATCTCGACTGCGTGTCGAAAATGATTGGCCCGGGCGGTCTTTTGGCGGATGGTGAGAACTGTTCCCGAAGGCGGTTCCCCTTCCCCCCCCTTTTTTATTGTCTTAGGAATAATATGGATATTTATTGGAACAGGAGGAAGAATAAAAGCGTATTAGAATCATCTTTCGTATTCGGAGGCGATTGCATGGCTGAATTTGGTCAATTGTGCATGAACTGCATGGAAGACATGCAGGGGAAGGACGTCTGCCCTTTCTGCGGTTTTCGGAAGGATCAACCGCAGCAGGCGGGGGCTTTGCCCTATGGCGCAGTGCTTCAGAATCGCTACCTGGTCGGCAGGGCAAAGAAGAGCAACGGTGAAGGTGTCACCTACATCGGCTTGGACACTGCGCTTAATATTCCCGCCGCGATCCGGGAGTTTTACCCGTCGTCTCTTGCCGGCCGCGCGGAGGAAGGGAAAGAGGTCCGCATCCTGGGGGGGAGCGAGCTTGCTTTCCATGAATGCAGGGACGCTTTTCTCAACTATTCCCGGGAGCTTGCCCATATGAGGGAATTGTCGGCGATCGTGCTCGTATACGATATTTTTGAGGAGAACGACACTGCCTATACCGTTTCGGAATGGAACGACAGTATCTCGCTGCGCTATTTTGTGGAACGCAGCGGCGGCAATATCGGCTGGAACGCCGCACGGCAGCTTTTTATGCCTGTCCTTTCGGCGCTGAGCACGCTGCACGCCCATGGTATCAATCATCTTGGCATCTCACCGGACACACTCCAGATCATGAAAGACGGAAAAATGAAGCTTTGCGGCTTTTCCATCGCGGCGGTCCGCCAGATGGATACGGATCTTCCGCCGGACCTTGTTCCCGGCTGTGCTGCCATTGAGCAGTATATCATGGGGGATACGCCTACGGAGGCCACGGACATCTACGGCTTTGCGGCGAGCCTGTTTTTTGCCCTGACCGGCTCCCTGCCGCCGGAAGCGCCGAAAAGGCAAATGGACGCGCGGCTCCTTATCCCGAATTCCATCGTGCACAGCCTGCCGCCGTATCTGATTTCGGCGCTGGCCAATGCGCTGCAGGTGGCGCCGGAAAAGCGGACGCGGACCTTTGAACGCCTGCGCGCGGAGCTTTCGGCCGCCCCGGCCGTCACCGCCGCCATCGAGGTGAGCCAGAAGTTCGAGCGCGTTTCCCCGCCCCAGGCCGCGGCGGAAAAACGGCCGCGGGGAAAAAAGGAAGTGCCGGGCTTTGTATGGGTGCTTTCTTCCTGCCTGATTATGCTTGCGGTATTCACCGTGATCGGCTGGTTTTGGATGCACGCTTCCGGAGAGGATTCACAGCTCAGCACCGCCCGCGCGGTGTCGTCGGAAAAATCTCAGGCGCCGTCTCAGACTTCCTCTGCGCAGTCGGACCTTGACGCCGGTCAGATCACGGTGCCGAATCTTGTGGGGCAAAGCTATGCGGATCTGATTGCCGACGCTTCCGCCGTGGCTTCCGGCCAGCAGCAATATCAGATCATGCTTTCCAAGCAACAGTTCAGCGATACGCTTGCGGAGGGATTGATCATCTCGCAGGACCCGAAACCAAGCACGAAGATGACGAGGGGATCCGCGATTGTCGTCGTCGTCAGCGAAGGGCCGGCAGTGCGGGAACTTCCCGCCGTTTCCGGGAAAACCCTTTCCGAAGCGTCCGCCGCAGTGACCGCGGCCGGATTTATCCCCTCCAAAGTGGAAGCATACAGCAGCACGGTACCCCAGGGAACCGTTATCGGGTATCAGGACGCAAAGGAAGGGAGCCAAATGGCCTACGGCTCAAAAATCGTACTCATTGTGAGCAGGGGAACGCAGATCAGCTCAAAGCCATCCGCATCGAACGCTTCTTCCAAGAATTCTTAGCGTCGGTTCCTTTTCCGCATTTCCGGGCATTTGTCCCGGAACTTTTTTATCGGAAAGTGGTGGATCGTATTTTTCTTGCCTTTTTGTTCCATATGTGTTAATCTTATTTTGGAAAAGTGAAATTCAGAGGTGATAGGAATGGAAATCCATGAATCAGCGGAAGATTATTTGGAAGCGATTCTGAAGCTCAAAGAAAGCAAGGGCCAGGTTCGCTCAATCGATATTGTCAATGAGCTTGGCTACACGAAACCAAGCATCAGCATCGCCATGAAACATCTGCGTGAAAATGGCTACATCACGATGGATAACGAGGGCTATATCACTTTGACGGATTCTGGCATGGCGATCGCCAGCCGGATTTATGAACGCCATAAGCTGCTGAGGAATCTTTTGGAACGGCTCGGTGTGAACCCCAAGACCGCGGAGGCGGATGCCTGCAAGGTGGAGCATGATCTCAGCACGGAGAGCTTTGACAAGATCCGTGAATATGCGGCTCGGCTTTCGGACCGGTCCGACGATACTTAATTACGAAAACAAGAAAATACGGTCGGCATCCCTTTCGGGTTGCCGGCCGTATTTTCTTTGCGTGGTGCGGAAGTCCTTCCCTCAGTCGCTGCTGAAGGGAAGAAGCGCAAGATGGCGGGCGCGCTTGATGGCAATCGTCAGCTCACGCTGATGATGCGCGCAGGTGCCTGTCACCCTGCGGGGCAGAATCTTTGCTCGCTCAGAAATGAAACGACGCAGTTTCGCAACGTCTTTATAGTCAATACTGTCCACTTTATCGACGCAGAAGCTGCAGACCTTCTTATGGCCCTTGCGGCCGCCGGGTCTGCGGTCTCCTCTTTCGGACCTATCGTTCCGATTGTTTTTGTAATCCGACATGAAACAGGATTCTCCTTTCAGCCTGCCGCGTTCAAAGATTCAGAACGGCAGGTCATCGTCGGACGGAATCTCCTGAAAGTCGCCTGTATCGCCGCTTGCGTAGGCGGGCGAGGCCTGTTCCTCATGCCGGGGAGCAGGCGAAGCCGCTTTGGCAGGGGCGGGAGAGGAACTTACGGCTCCGTCGCGTTTCGGTTCGGCAAAATGGGCGTTATCCGCAACAATTTCAAAGGCCTTGCGCTTGTTCCCTTCCTTGTCCGTGTACGTCCTCGTCTGCATGGACCCCTGTACGGCGACAAGCTGACCTTTGTGAAAGTATTTGCAGACAAATTCAGCGGTGTTTCGCCATGCGACAATGTCGATGAAGTCGGTCTGCCGCTCGGCGCCCGCTTTCACATAAGAACGGTCGCAGGCCAAGGTAAAACTCGTCACGGCAATGCCGTTCGGCGTATGCCTGAGTTCCGGATCCGCAGTGAGACGGCCCATCAGAACAGCGACATTCAGCATTTTACGTCACTCTTCCTTTTTTGTTTCCACTTTTGTTTCCGCTGCTGCTTCCGTATTCTCGGCAGCCGGTTTCGGCGCTTTTTCTTCCGCCTTTGGTTCTTCCGGCTTTTCCGTTTTGACAATCAAGGAACGGAGCACGCCGTCCGTGATGTTGTAAATACGGTCGAGTTCCGCAGTGAAAGCGGTGGAGCTCTTGAAGCTGATCAGCGTGTAATAACCTTCCTCTTCCTTCTTGATGGGATAGGCCAGTCTGCGCTTGCCCCATTCGTCGACCTTGACGATCGTCCCGTTGGCTTCAATCAATTCCTTGAACTTTTTGATCGTGGCGGCAATGCCGTCGTCGCCGAGCTTTGTGGAAAGGATGAATACGGTTTCATAGTAATGGTTGATTTCCTGCATTCTATTTGCACCTCCTTTTGGACTTTAGGCCCCCGTGTAAAAACGGGAGCAAGGATAAGAGCCGTTTACGGCTGACTCCTTTTATTATACCTGTTGCCGGCGGCGGCGTCAACAAAAAAATCTAAAACGTTTTGCATGGTTTTCACATGGCTTGGAATTACATGAAATCAGTTAAAAAATTTATAAAATACAAAGAACAGGGAAAAAATAAAAAAATTTGTCGGATTTATTGGAAAAGCATATTGTAAAATGTCTCCACTTTTTATATAATAAAATTGGTTTGTTTATGGAGAGAAGGGTCGGTCGAGATGGAAAAATGTTCAGAGAAGACAGAAGGCAATCAGAGCGAACCTGCAAAGCAATATGAAGAACTGATTTGTCAACTCCCCGGCGTCTTGAATTCCAGTGTCGTTTTCAGTGAAGAAGGACTTTCCGAGATCCATATCCTCGCGGACAGCAGCAGGGCGCCGAAGCGCATCACGCGCGACGTTCAGTCTGCCTTGACGGCCCGGTTCGGTGTGACGGTTGACTACCGTTTGATCAGTATCGCACAAATTCCCGCGAAAGGCTCCAACGGTATGCGTGTTCGGCTGATCTTTAATGAAATCAGCCTTGTAAAGAATAAGGAGCACTCCAGCGCCACAGTCTCTTTGACGGACGGAGACCAAACCTACACGGGGACTGCGTCGGCTCTGAGTGAACGTTCGGAAGTAAATAAGATGATCTGCCAGGCCACTTTGGAGGCCGTAGAAGATTATATCGACGGAAAGGTGGAGCTTACCGCCGCGGATGTCAGGGAATTCGATTTAAATGGAGAAAAAGCCGTGGCAGCGTGTGTAATTGCGAAAAAAGGAGATCGTGTGAAGCAATATATCGGCAGTACTTTTTTGTATGAAGACAGAGGTTTGGCCATCGTGAAAGCCACCCTCGATGCGCTGAACCGGCAGATTACCGTCGTGTAACTGCGGTATGGGCCCTTGGGGCCTCTAAAACTGGAAAAATCAGGTTTGCGGAAACAGCAGCTTTATTAGCGAAGCGGATATAGCCTGTTCGAACAGCGGAAGAACAGAGTCCGGGTAATGGAGGCTATATCGATGAAAGCAAAGATCGCTGCGGCTGTCATGGCAGTTATTTCCGTTCTTGCGACTGCCGGCGCTATGTTTAGTTGGCTCTAATGTAGGGTAATCTTCCGCAAGCCTGGTTTTTTATTTTTGCAGAAAGCGAGCAGAAAGTGATATGACCCGCTCCTCGAAGATATATGCGTGTTTTGTTTCGATCGTCGGGCTTCTTCTTGGCCTGCGCTGCACGGTGTCCTATTTTAGCACGGCATTTTCCGGTCCACAGTTTAGCAGTGAACTTTCCCAGTTTTTACTTCTCTGGGTGTTGTACATTATTTGCGGTTGCTTTCCCATTGTCATTCGGGAAGGCTTTGGATTTGATATGTCGTTTATTTGCGACATGGCGGCGGTGCTTTTTAAAGGGCCCGCGGCCGCAGCCGCATTGGTACTTCTCAGCACGCCGTTTATTATCAAGCGCTCGTCGAGGAAGAGCAAAAAGCTTTCCCACATTTTTAACACACCGCCGATCAAAACGGCGTTTAACGTTTCCAATTTTGTCCTCACTATCTACATATCCGGAACTGTCTATCAAAAACTTGGCGGCCCTATTGGTGTACTGTCCGTTCAGAAATTCATTTTACCCGGTATTGTGCTGATTTTGTCCATCATTATCCTCAACA
>ENA-UOOK01000999-UOOK01000999.1-fermentation-metagenome-genome-assembly--contig:-NODE-999-length-38090-cov-27.583647_pt1 | contig 38090 bp, 26 predicted proteins | sample MGYA00245777_ERZ724023 | MGnify/ENA primary metagenome ERZ724023 (study PRJEB28704, sample SAMN03018312) | fermentation metagenome | biome: anthropogenic terrestrial biome; feature: soil; material...
GATCAATAGAAAATATGGTTTCAAACGGATTTCAAGCTTATTTCTGCTCCTGGCCAGAGCATAGTCCGAATAAATTTTCAAAAACTCAGTATCAGTTTGCAGGAGTACGGTTTCAAATATCGCTACATGGATTTTTCTTCTCTGGCAATGTCAAGCAATGTCAAGCAATGTCAAGCAGAACTTTACGAATTTCTTCGCTTTTTGCCAGATTTGCCATTTGCTCATAAATGTTGATAGCACTCAGTTCAGCAATTATGGCAGCTCTAAGGATCTCTTTATCAAGGTCTTCGGGCCTGGTTTTTTCAAGGATTACAAATGCTTCCGAAAGTAGGGTTCTGCCCTTCCTTAAAGTGTCTCTATAAAGTGTCTCTATAAAGTGTCTCTATAAAGTGTCCATATAAAGTGTGGACGGATAAAAATAATGTTTCTTTCTATCTGAAATTACAGCCTCAATAAAGTAGTTTGTAAAAATTAAATGAATGAAATTAAAATTAGATAAGTGAAACTAAATAGAGAACTAAATATAACATTGTAATTATTTATACTAATTAATATGTTTTTAGTAAGGATAAGATGAGATTAATTTGATAGTTTGCAATCGATATTTAGCTTTTGTGAAGAAAAAATAGTTCATAAAATATACTAAAAAATTATACTCAGTTGGAAAAGAACTTATAGACAAATCTCATAAATAGTTTTAGAAGTCAATTGCAAAATAATGATAAAGATATATATTCCGGCAAGCTCCAAAAAAGCTGATACAGGCTCGCCAGGAAACGATCTCACCGAGGCTAAAGATCTTGAAAAGAATAAAACATTCCCTGCTTAAAAAAATAAAATCTTTTCTGCTTGTGTTTATGGTTTTGATTTTGTGCCTGCCAGGCAGCCTGGGGTTTGCCGCCGGAAATACCGAAGAACCTGAAACGCTGCAAAACTTCACACCTTCTGCTGATTCAGTGGTTGAACCCGTAATCAAAACAGCCCCCATGAACCCCGAGTTTCTGGAAGACCAGCAGACTGACTCAATTGAAGCTTTTTCTTTTGTGGGCAATTACGGACAGCTTTCGAATACAGGGTATAAACCCTCACCTGTAGACCTGTCAGAACTTGCAAGTTCTGAAGGAAGACTTTTACTGAGAGCTTCAGGTTCAGACCTTCCGGCTGTTTATGACCTGCGCAATGAGGGAAAAGTAACATCAGTAAAGAACCAGGGAAAGGATGGAAGCTGCTGGGCTTTTTCAAGTATTTCTTCCCTTGAATCTTACCTCCTGGGAACAGAAGGAAAAAGCTATGACTTTTCCGAAAACAACATGAAAAACCTCGTCTCAAAGAACTATTCACAGGGATTTGATCTTACTACTGATGACGGTGGCAATGCATTCATATCAACAGCATACCTTTCTCGCTGGAGCGGGCCTGTAAATGAATCTGAGGATCCTTATGATGATTTATCTTCTTATTCACCCACAGGGCTTTCTGTACAGAAACATGTGCAAGAAGCACTTTTCCTGCCCGACAGGACAGAATCCCTGGATAACGAGGTTATCAAGAATGCAATTCTGGAGTACGGAGCTGTGTACACCACAATATACTGGAACTCCGGATATTATCAGCAAAGAAACTATGCTTATCGATACCCAGGAAGCCTGTCTGTCAATCATGCTGTAGCCATTGTGGGCTGGAATGATTCTTTTGACAGGAATTACTTTACGCAGATCCCTCCAGGAAACGGGGCTTTTATAGTGAAAAATAGTTGGGGCGACACCTGGGGAGAGGAAGGGTACTTTTATATTTCCTACTATGACACAAAACTTGGATACAATGAAAACGCCGTGTTCACATCTGAAAGTCAGAACAATTATGACCACGTCTACCAGTATGACCCTCTTGGATGGACAGTATCAAAAGAATATGAAGGAAGCCTTGTTGCCTGGGGCGGCAATGTTTTCTCCTCTGAAAGGGACGAAACCCTCAAGGCCATAGGATTCTATACTACGGACCTTAATACAGCTTACGAGATATACATATATAAAAATCCTGTTTCCGGGCCTGTGAATTCTGGACAGGGGTACCTTGTACAGGAAAGCGGCAGATACTCTTTCCCAGGATACCATACACATGTGCTGAATTCGGCAGTTCCAGTACATGCCGGAGAGAGATTTTCAATAGTTATAAGATTCGCTAATCCTTCAGCTTCAGGGCCTCTTGCAGCCGAACAATCTGTAGCCCGTTACAGCAGCAAAGCCCAGGCCAATGCCGGAGAAAGTTATGTGAGCCCTAATGGAGTCACTTGGGAAGACATATCAAGCAATTCGGAAGCAAACCTCTGCATTAAAGCTTTCACAACCAGTGCGCTCCTTGAAGCTGACTTTTCTTCAAACGTCACAACAGGAATGTATCCTCTTACAGTCCAGTTCACAGACCTTTCCAGTAATGCCTTTTACTGGAATTGGGATCTAAACGGAGATGGGAAAATCGACTCAACAGCCCGGAACCCGATATATACCTACGGGTCTTATGGGAATTATGATATTTCTCTGACTATCGGTAACAGTAACGGATCTGACACCGAAACTAAAATCGCTTATATAAAAGTGGTCCCCCTTTCAATTAACTCAGCCAGCCCCGTAGAGAATGTAACAACCTACAAAGGAGAGAAACAGGAATTCAGTATCAGTACAAATTATGCCTGCGATATAAGCTGGTACCTTAATGGAGAAAGTAAAGGTTCCGAATCCAGCGTTAAGGATAGCTCATACACGGAGACCATTCGCTCTCCAGGCTTTTATAATGTCACAGCAATTGCCAGAACAGGAGACGAAAAAATTGCACGGAGCTGGAACTGGACAGTCCTCGCATGGAATCCCTGGGATAGCTCGGATTCCCGGGAAGGGGAAAATATAAGCACCGAAGAGCTGCAGGAAGCTATCCATATCTATCGCAGTGGCATACAAATCCCTGAAACCGGAGCAGAACTCACGGACGAAAGGCTTAAAGAACTGATACAGCTCTGGCGGGAAGGTTCAGGGAATTAATGGTTACCGCGATAATAAATGGAAAGGAATAGAAAAAAGAAAAAAAATTAAAACCGAAAAAGAGAAGGAAAAAAGAAAAAATGACTCTTCGTCATTTCCTGTGGATAAGACGATTTTCAATTCAAGACCGCATTGGTTTTTATGAAGACATTATGAGGATATCCACACAAAACAACGAAGAGCCTCCTTTTATTTTGTCATATTGCACAAAATGCCTTATTTTTCAGCAATATTGAACTATAAAATTTATTTTGTAGAAAAAGTTTCTTAAAGCAATTTATAACATATTTCATGGATTTTTAGAATATGAATATTCTTAAAGAAGATTTTTGATTGTGCAATAACGCAAAAAGCTCTATTTATAGCTCCAAAACATAATTAATAGTTATATATTTATGAAAATTGAAAAAAATAAAACTTATTAAATGTTATTTTAATATATATATATGATATTAATTAAGCTCTTATTATTTAATTTTATATTCAGTGGAATTCCATGGTGAAATTTTAAGTCATTAAATATAATTTTTTGATTAAATAACTAATTTTAGTCCATTATTTTGCATTTAAAGCATTTTCAGCAAATTTAATAAAACATCTCTGTCATGTTTTTGAACCACAATATCGATATTGTAAGCCGGTTTTTAATTATTGTGTTATTTGTATATAAGATTAAAGATATTTATTTTTATTATAAAATTAGCTAACTTAGCTAAATATATTCTAAAATATTGAGCAGAGATTCTTGAAAGGATGTCCGAGATAGAGCTAATCAAAGACGAACCCTTGAAAGTCATGGATAATATGTTCGATGATATTGAGCAACAAATATTGGGAGAATATCCCGAGCTAGAGCTAATCAAAGGCAAACCAGTGATAGTTACCGATAACATGAAGCGAGTTGCATGGTCTATCATGCCGCGTTGGCTGTTTGACGAAGTGATTCATGAGCTGTTCTCAAAGAATATCTCGGATTTCTTTTGGCCAAACCAGAATGAAATGTTCTTTGCGCCTAACATGCAGGAAGGTAATAATATTCGCAAATATACATCAGTTGGTCTGGCAAGGAAAATCGGAGCCGATCGCATAGCACAGTGTTTTACACTCACATGCTGGGGTCCCGCATTTGACTTTCAGGCCATAGGAAGGATGATAGATGATATTACTGCTCTAAAACCTAAGACTGAAGAATTGGACGATAGATATGGGCGAAGCCTGCTACGAACCGTTGTCGAACTGATCGATGTCTGGTTCGATTCTGGTTCCATGCCTTATGCCCAGTGGCACTATCCTTTTGAAAACCAGGATGAATTCAATTCTCAGTTTCCAGCAGATTTTATTTGTGAGGCTGTTGACCAAACCAGGGGTTGGTTTTACTCCCTGCATGCCATCAGCAGCCTGGTGATGGACAGAATAGCGTATAAAAACGTCATCTCCCTGGGTTTGATTTTGGATGAAAACGGGCAGAAGATGTCAAAATCTCGCGGTAACGTGGTTGATCCCTGGGAAGTCATCAATGAATATGGTGCCGACCCGATGCGCTGGTATATGTACACTTCCAGTCCTCCCGGCAACGAACGACGATTCAGTAAGGAACTGGTCGGTGAGGTTGTACGCAGTTTCATGCTTACCTTATGGAATACTTATTCCTTCTTTGTCACCTATGCCAACCTGGATAACTGGACACCCGATTCGGCCCTCATCCCTGCATTTTCAGAGATGGATGACTGGCTGCTTTCCTCCCTGGAAACACTTGTCCGGGATGTGACCTATGCCTATGAAAACTTTGACGTGATCGGTGCCACCCGCCCAATTGAAAAATTTGTGGATGACCTTTCCAACTGGTATCTGCGTCGTTCCCGCAGGCGCTTCTGGAAGAGCGAATCGGACGCTGATAAGGCAGCCGCTTATGAGACACTCTATAAAGCTTTGGTGACAGTCAGCAAGTTGATCGCACCAACGATGCCCTTCATGGCAGAGACCCTCTATCGCAACCTGGTTACCTCGGTTGACGAAGATGCCCCCATTTCAGTTCACCTGGCGGAATGGCCAAAGGTTGAAGAGCACTTGATCAATGAGGGTTTGAACCGGGATATGACCCTGGTAATGAAACTGGCTTCTTTGGGACATTCAGCTCGCAACAAATCCAACATCAAAGTGCGCCAACCTCTTGCTGAAGCTGCTTTCGCTGTTGGGAAGGCAGAAGAGGGCGAGGTCATTGAACGCTTTAGAGATATCCTTGAAGACGAACTGAACGTCAAACATGTGCGTTTGTTGGGTGGTGATGAGGAAGCAGTTACATATACCCTTAATCCACTGCCTAAACAATTGGGGCAAAAATATCGAGCCCTCAGCCCAAAAATTCGCCAGTCGATTTTGAATCTGCCTGCTCAGGAGAGTGCTTTGAAGTTGTTGGAAGGTCTCAACCTGGTTGTCAAGGTGGATGACAAATATTACGAAATCATGCCTGACGAGGTCGAGGTTCATACCTCTTCCAAAGAAGGCTATGAGGTTGCCACTGATGGCGCATACATGGCAGCTTTAATCACCACATTAACTCCAGAACTGTTCCATGAAGGATTAGCGCGGGAGTTCGTTCGCCGGGTCCAGGATTTGCGTAAAACTTCCGGGCTTGAGATTGCTGACAGGATCCGTATATTTTATAAAGCGACCCCGGAACTGGCTCAGGCTGTCAAAGAGAATGCAGAATACATTTCCAGCGAGACACTGGCGTTGGCGCTGCAAGAATTTGAACTCGAGAAAGTCGGCAATTTCACAGACAGTTTTGACGGAGAAGACCTGGTGCTGAAGATTGAACAGGTGGAAAGATGAAGGCTGGGAAAAAGCTGACCGGTCACTACGCGCTGCTGTTTGGTATTGCTGTGATTGTGGTCATCCTGGATCAATGGAGTAAAAGCTGGATAAGGCAGAATGTGGGGTTGGGTGCAGAAATTTACCCAATCTCCTTCCTGGCGCCTTTTTTCCGGTTCACATACTGGAAGAACACTGGGGCAGCATTGGGCATTTTTCAGAATGCTAATATTCCCCTGCTGATCCTCTCGTCGATCATCGTGATCGTGATCATTGGGTACTACCGTAAGGCTCTCGATGAGCCGCTGGTTTTTCGTATCAGTATGGGGCTGTTACTGGGTGGGGCGGTTGGTAACATCATCGACCGCATCCAATTGGGTTATGTGACCGACTTTATTGCAATGGGAAGCTTTCCTGTTTACAATGTCGCCGATTCCTGCGTCACGATCGGAGTCTTCCTGATGTTAATCGGGCTGCTGGTCCAGGAGCGCAAGGAAAAAGCTGCCAATATTGAGATGGAAGCGAACCAGGAAGTTGACGATGAAAACTGAGTTGGTCGAAACCACTTTTTCCGAAGAATCTGCCAAACGCCTGGATAAATTCCTGGCTGAGCAGATTACTCGCCTTTCACGGGCTAGAATTCAGAGCCTGATTTCTGAAGGTGGAGTTAAGGTCAACGAAAAAGTGGTGACCAAACCGGCTGCAAAGCTTGAAATGGGCGATAAGGTTAGCGTGTTGTTAACCGAAAATGCTGAGGAATTGCCCGAGAAACAAAATATCGACCTGGATGTGATCTACGAAGATGAGAATGTGGTCGTGATCAACAAACCTGCCGGGTTGGTAGTGCACCCCGGTGCTGGCAACGCTGAAGACACACTTGTGAACGCCTTACTTTTTCACTGGCCTCAGATTGCAGAAGTTGGAGAACCGAGCCGACCAGGTATTGTCCATCGACTGGATAAGGATACTTCTGGCATATTGATCGTTGCCAAGACATCCTTTGGATACACCTGGTTGGTCAGACAATTCAAAACCAGGAAAGTAAAAAAGAGCTACCTGGCATTGGTGGATGGAAAACCACCAACACCGACTGGCCGGATTGAAACTCGCATTGGCAGAGACGACAGGCACCGTCAGCGTATGGCAATCGTTTACGGCAGTCAGGGTAAAAAAGCAGAGACTGAGTATTACACAATCGCAGAATATAAAGACCATTCCTTGCTGGAAGTCAATCCACTCACCGGGCGCACTCACCAGATCCGTGTGCACCTGGCTTTTTTAGGTTGCCCGGTTGTGGGTGACCTGATTTATGGCCGGCGGAAGAAGAGCATTGAGCTTCACCGATTTTTTCTGCATGCCAGCAAACTGATTATTCGGCTGCCGGGAGAAACCGAAGAGACTGAATTTACCGCACTCTTGCCTGCCGACTTGCAAACAATACTTGATCATTTGGAGAAACCCTGAAATGCAAAAATACTTTGATTTTCGTTCTGATACAGTAACTCACCCCACCGAAGCAATGCGCACTGCAATGGCAGCTGCAGAAGTTGGTGATGATGTCTACGGGGAAGACCCGACAGTCATCAAACTGGAAGAGAAAGCCGCCAAAATGCTTGGAAAAGAAGCTGGTCTGCTGGTCAGCTCAGGCACGATGGGCAATTTGATCGCTGTCCTTGCTGTCTGTGGGCGTGGCGATGAAGTGATCATGGGTACTTATGGGCACACATTTTTGCATGAAGCCGGCGGGGTATCTGCATTGGGCGGAGTGGTCATCCATACTATCCCAAATCAGGAAGACGGCAGCCTGGCACTTGAGGATATTGAGAGTGCGATGCGGAATCCATCGGACTTCCATGAACCGATCTCATGCATGGTAATCGTTGAGAATACTCAGAACGCCTGCGGAGGTAAAGCCCTGGATGCTGAGTATATGCGCAGCGTTGGCTTAAAAGAATTAGGTTTTCATTTTCACGTTGACGGTGCGCGGATTTTCAATGCCGCGGTTGCTTTGAATGTTCCTGCTGCAAATTTAGTTGAGCAGGCCGATAGCGTTACTTTTTGTTTGAGCAAGGGTTTGTGCGCACCAATTGGCTCTGTCTTGTGTGGGGACAGGCAGTTTATCAAACGCGCTCGCAGAATCCGCAAGATGTTAGGCGGCGGAATGCGCCAGGCTGGTATTATCGCTGCGGCAGGCATTGTAGCACTGGATTCTATGATCGATCGCCTGGCAGAAGACCATGTTAGAGCAAGAAATCTTTCGGATGGATTGGCACAGATTCCTGGAGTTCAGCTGACAAAAGGTTCGCCTAATACCAACATGGTTTTCTTCAAACTTGATCCGGCCCTGGGAATTAGCAATCAAACCTTAATTGAAGAAATAAAGGCTCGAGGAGTTTTAATCAATGACACCAGTGACGGAGAAATTCGCCTGGTTACACACAACGATATCAACGATTCTGCCATTGAGCGCTGTTTGGAAGCCTTGAAAGAGGTGGTCACGGTATAGACTCAGTGACCTAAAACACCACGACTGTCGTTTTATGTAACGGGGAGGCAAAACGATGAAGAGGATGAGCCGGTTTACCAGCTTTTGGGTCAGCGGATTAACGGTCCTGCTGGTATTCTTCCTTGTTGGTAATTCTTCTCCAGGTTCTGGTATGGCAACCTATTGGCGTTATTTTCCGCTGATAGTCAAAAACGCACCGCTTAAAATCCCAGTCGGTCCGGTCGGTGGCACGTTTACCGCGCTAGTGGTCGATCCAAATCAAAATCGGACCCTTTATGCAGGCAGTTATGTCAGTGGGGTTTATAAAACCTATGACCAGGGCGATAACTGGTATCAGCAGAATATTGGTCTTGGAAATCTAAAGATCCAATCTTTGGCGATCCATCCGAAAATTTCAAATATTGTGTATGCTGGTACATATAATGGGGGTATCTATAAGTCGATCAATGGCGGAGAAAGTTGGCAGGCGTCCAACGGGGGAGTTCTGGGAAATCATGTTGTCTATGACATCGAAATCGACCCGAACAATCCCACTGTGATCTACGCTGCCACCAGGATCAATTACGCTGCAGGAGACCCCAATAACTTGAGAGGATACCTCTATAAGAGTACCAATGCCGGAGCCTCCTGGACATTGCTTATAACCGGAGACGCATTTTCAACCCTTGACTACTTTTATGATATCGATGTCAACCCCCTGAATTCCAATGAACTTTATCTGACAGCCCATGAGCATGGCTTTTACAAAAGCACAAATGGAGGCACAAAGTTTTTCCCAGTTAATAACGGTGTAAATGATTTATCTGCCAGAAGTTTTGCACTTGATGTCACGATTCCCGGACGAGTCTATGGTGGGGTTTGGCACACCGATGGCGTCTATCGAACTACGAACAGTGGCAGTTCCTGGGAGAAAAGAAGAACGGGTCTGCCAGTTAATACAGCAGTTTTCCGATTGTATACCAACCTGTATGGGGGTTCGCCCAGACGAATTTTTGCCTGCACTTACGGGAATGGTTTGTTTTCCACCGATGATGCTGCCCAAAACTGGATATCACGGGGTTTGGCGGGTGAGAGGCTATATGATTTTCTTGTGGCGAATGGCACTCCTCAACGCTGGTTTGCAGCCACTGAATCGCATGGAGTTTTCCGCGCCGATGCAGGAAGTACTTGGTGGAAGGGGATCATGGGCGATTTGCGATTGAACGCAGTCACCGGGATTGTAAAAGATGAACCTAATGGCAAGATCTATGCGTCTGTGTATGGCTTGGGTGTGTATAGCGTCAGTGCTGATGGTTTGCAGTGGGAGGAGCTCAGCCAGGATTTGGCTGATAAGACTGTGATCGACCTCGCCATTTATGAAGAGAAATTACACATACTCACCGAAACTGGTTTGTATTTCCTGGATGATCAAGGTTGGACCCAAGTTGGTTTGCCTGCTGGTAAGGTGAATGCTTCTGCCTTGATGTTCGTAAGCGAAAAAATTGGTCTGCCTGGTGAAGCTTTGGCAGATCACCTTGAACAGACCCAACTCGTTTCCAACTCTCCTGGAAATATGGTGACATCTGTACTCGGAACCAGGCTATTTGCTGAAGATAACAACCTTTACCTTGGCACAGTGGGAAGCGGTCTTTTTATGCGCGTAGCCAAGAATTGGGTGCAGGTTGGATTAGAGGGTTTGAGCGTCTTTGATGTTGCTATAAAGTCGGGCACAGATGATGTTTATGTCGTGGCGTGCGAAACAACTAATTCTTGCCAGGTATATCAATCTCAGGATGAAGGATGGCTATCGCTACAATCTGATTCATCAGACAGCAGTGTAAACAGGCTTCTTTTCACACAAAAGGGACTGCTTGCTGCGACAGATAGTGGACTTTTTGTACTTGACCCTGAAGGTGAGCAATGGAAACTTTTGGCCGGGGAAGGCAAAGAAGTGCTATCCATCACCTCTGATAATGGATGCGACCTGGCTGCAGCAGGTTTGGGTTTGGTGCTTTTCAGTCATGACTGTGCAGCCAGCTGGCAGGAACTACCATTGGAAGATTGGCATTACCAAACTCTCAGTTTTTTGGGCAGTGATGCCAACCTGCTTTTGATCGGTTCGCAGGAGACCGGCGCAGCAGTTCTTCCAATTAAATAGTTTAAAGTTGGCAAAGCTTCTGTGTTATGGTTTTTATGTGATATAAAAACAGCATGTATAAGAAGGTGCTATGTTAATTGTCATGTCTGATCTGCACTTCGCAGATACAAGCAGCTTCAATTTGAACGGTCGTCGGTATAACCATAACCTCCCGTCTGAAGTTTATACCTCTTTTTTCAATGAAATTGCAGAATTTATCCGAGAGAGCGAAATCGAATCGATCGACTTGGTGTTGGCTGGGGATATTTTTGAGATCACTCGTTCGGCCCTCTGGCTTGATGGTCCACTTCGCCCCTATCTGCATAATAACGAAGTAACTCCTGGCAGTCAGGCAGAAACTGAAGTACTGAGGGTGCTTGATGCCATCTGCAGCGACAGTCGGGTCGATGCCAGCCTAAGTGTTTTTCGCGGACTAAGCGCTTTATATCAAAAACCGGTAAACATTCATTTTGTTCCAGGTAATCATGATCGCCTGACGAATGCCAGCCAGGCAGTTCGACAGCGAGTTCAGAGTCTCTTAGGTTTGGAACCTGACAGCTCGGTTTTTGCAAACCAGCACGTCTACTTTGACGATGGGGATCCACTGGTGCTTGTCCGCCATGGTCACGAATATGACCATGCTAACTTCAGTGCGGATTTAAGGACCTGGCCGAAGATCCCCACAGTCATTGATAAAAGCTATTACGATGAACCGGTGCTGGGTGATATCGTTACCATTGAGATTGCCGCAAAATTACCACTGCTTTTCAAAGAATATTACGGCGCAGAATCCATTCTAGCAATGGATGAATTGCGCATACTCTATAAACGTTTGATCGATTTTGACAATCTTCGTCCGTCCAACGCTCTGATCAACTTCCTTTTCACAACACCCGGCATGAGCAAAAGAGAAGTATGGCGCTTTATCGAACCCGTGATGCTCAAATTGCTCGATGACCTGGCAATCAGCCCAGATATCGGTCCCAGCTTGATTAATTTCGGTCAACTCACTGGAGCTTCGGCTGCGACGCTGAGATCAGTTCTACGCACTCGTTTATGGCGACATGGATTGCCATTTTGGGCGATGAAAACCTTGTTGAATCCGGTATTTAAAAAATCGAAAATCAGCAGCAACGTGGATGTGGTCATGCGTGAGGAAAGCATTATTGAAGACGGTTCTGCGATCAAATGCATCGTCGGTGGACATACACATAATGCAATGGTCGAATTATTGGAAGTGGAAAATGGTGTTGATAAGTACTATATCAACAGCGGCACCTTCCGAAATGTAATCACCTCCACGCCAAGTATGGGCAATTTTGGCAGACTGCGTTCGAAAGCGCGGGTGATGATCTTCAAAAAGGACGAACGCAATCCGGAATATGATCGCCAGACCAGCTGGTCTTTCGATTTTACAAATCGCTTTGGTTATGGCACGACAACTGAATGAGAACACCCGTTATCGCAATTTTTTTTGAACCAATTTCGTTGTAGTACTACTGAGCTTGCTTAGCTGCTTTCGCAATGACAGAAACTAAATCAAATTCTTTGCCCGGTCGTAATCCTTCTTCTTTACATAAACTATGTATGTAATAGTTGGGCGTTGAGCGTTTTTATAGAGCGGCATGACGATAGTCTCGTAAGTCTTTGAATCGTAATGCCGACCGAATGGTCCACGAGGATTGTATGATTTGATCCGGTAAGGGATTTTGTTAGCCTTTAGGATTTCTTCGACCCGTTTTATTTCACCCGGGTCGAAGTCCGATATCAATTGTTTGAGGAAAGGGATAAACAGGGATGAACTCACCGTTGCCCTCACTTCCGTGTTTACTAGTCTATTGCTCGATTTCCTTTTTCAAATATGCTTTTTTAACTATGTTTCCTCGAAGAGCTTCAATTAGATCTGCGCGTCTTAATGCGCGTTTACGGTCGATCTCGACCGATTTTGCCTTATCATCCGATAGCTTACGCAGTGCTTCTATCCAGGCAGCACTGGAAACATCGCTGTGTCTGATCCGCCAACGCTCAACCACGATCGGTAATGCTGGCTTATTGACCAAGCGCTTTTTGCTGCGGGTGTGGGTCATACCCTGGGATTCAAAAGTAAAAGTTTCTTCTTCGTACTCTGGTTTTACCGGGCAAACCTGCATGCAAGCGCCGCACTTAATGCAGTAATAATCTGCTAAAACCAGTTCACCTTCATCGTTGACGTGTAAAGCACGAGTAGGGCAAATGTCAGCGCAAGCCAGGCAGCCTACAACACATTGTTCACGGTGTAATTCTACTGAGCCAACCCAGGGCTGACGCACTTCAAAGGCACCTTTGCTGGCGACTTCACATTGTCGGCAATGGATGCAGTCCTCAAAGACTACCCGCATCGTGTCGCGTTTTTCGTCATAACTGATCACATTGGTCGGGCAGTTTTCGATAATGAAATCTTTCAACGAAAAGTCGAATTTTTCCCTGTGGAAGATGGTCTTGGCATCAAACTTTGGGAAAGCCTCATACTCGATTACCGGGTTTTCCGGTTTACCGTTGATGGTCAGTTCGATGGCATGGGTGGGGCAGGCTTCCACGCAGATACCGCAATTGATGCACTTGTTTTCATCTACATCGACAGATGCTTTTTGCAGGATATGCCCGTCTTCCAAAACAGCCGGCACATGGGTAAGTGCTTCCTTCGGGCAGATCGTCGGTCCAATCTGACAGCCAACACACTTGTCCAGGTCCCATTTCATCCAGTAATTCCGGGTCATCATGTCCCGGTTAATTGTCATCAAATGTTCTGTTCGGGTCTTTTTTGGAGTTCCACGACTCATAAATGCTCCTAAAGGTCAGCCGGAAGGGCGTTGAGTTCAGCCAACGAGAAAACCGGTCCGTCTTTGCAAATGTATTGGGGTCCCAGGTTGCAGCGTCCGCATTTGCCAACACCGCATTTCATGCGTTTCTCCAGGGAGGTAAAAATATTCTCAGGAGAAAAGCCGAGATCAACCAGTGCAGGCAGGGTAAATTTGGTCATGATGGGTGGACCGCATACGATTGCGACTGCATTTTCCGGCGAGGGGGCTACCTGTTTGACCACATCAGGTACATAACCAACATGGTATTGCCAATTGTCTTCCGGAATGTCGATTGCCTGGTGGATTTCCATGTCCTCATCTTCATGCCAGGCGGCAATATCGTGCTTGTACATGCATAAACCGGAAGTACGCGTGCCATAGATCAGGGTCAGTTTGCCGTAATCATCCCGGTGGGATTCATGATGGACATGTTTGGTCAGCGCATAAAGGGTTGAGAAAGCACAACCACCGCCAATGATGACCAGGTTTTTGCCCTTCCAGTCGTTAAGTGGAAAACCGTTGCCCTTGGGTCCGCGCATACCGACGGGATCGCCGGCATTCAATTTATGTAAAGCAGCAGTAACGCTGCCCACATTTTGAGCGGTGAAGCGAACAAAATCGCCTTCCCAGGCTGCATTGGCAACCCCCAAGGCAGATTCGCCCTTTCCAGGAACCGAAAGCAAACAGAATTGACCAGGGTTGAAGGCTTCGAAAAATGCCTGGCTATCCTCGGCATGGTCGAAACTTAATTCGAGCGTTTTCAAAGAACGATCTGGCGATTCGTAATAGGCATGCAAGACATGCATGGGGATTGGTGTATAGAGGCTGTGTCCGTTAGGCTGCATGGCTCACCTCAAAGGGAAGAGTTTGGGCTTGTCGGAGCATGGCACGAATATCCAGACCGACCGGGCAATAACGCACGCAGCGACCACAACCAGTACAACCAATCTGGTTGACCTGGTCGAGCCAGTAAACATATTTGTGACTAAGGCGCTGGCGGGTGCGCTCTACGCGGGATGGTCGCGGGTTGTGCCCGGATGCTTCCAGCGAGTAAGTGCGGAACATACAGGAATCCCAGTTGCGAACACGCTCACGGCGTTGAGTTTCATCGACGATGTCAAAACAGAAACAGGTGGGGCAAAGGAATGTGCAAACTCCACAACCAAGGCAGCTCTGTGAGACGGTATCCCAATAATCACTTTTGAAGTTTTGCTCCAGTTTTCCCTTGAGATTTTCGGTCTCAAAGGCAACTGGCATTTGGTCGTGAGCGCTGCGTTGGATATCGAGTGCTTGATTGTAAATTTCTTCTGATGCAACTGGAAGACCCAGGAAACATCCTTCTCCGGCTTCAGAGAAGGTTTCCACCAGGTAGGTCTCGCCCAGATCTGTCAACATTGCATCCAGGTCAGCCCTGTCGAAAGGTCCATAGCCTACCGTTGTGCAAAACCCGGTTTGGCAGGGTTCGTGGCAGCCGAGCCCGATGGTGATCGTCTTTTCGCGTCTCTCCGACCAGAGCGGGTCGATGTTGTCTTCCTGGATGAAACTGGTATCCAGCAGCTGCACAGCTTGGGCATCGCAGGGGCGAATACCAAAAACGATACGAGATTGGATTTCATGTTTGGCATCTTCATAACCACCGAAACGCGTAAACTTCACCAAGGCTTCATTCATCGGCAGAAAAAGTGCCTTGGGTGGGATGCGCGTATTGTGTGGATCACCATCTACCAGTACACTCGTCTCAGTGAGTGGCATAAAATGCGAGAAATTCTCCATCTTTTGGGGGAGATAAACGTCATAATCCTGCCGCCAGGATTGCAGCAGATCTTGCAGAGTATGTTTTTCGAGGATATGGTTCATAACTCTCACTCTCCCCGGACCGTAAAGCGGTTCTTGTCGTCCAGCGTGACAGCCGCAAAGGGCGGTTGGCTCTGGGCGTCTAAACCGGCTTCGAAATTGTACTTATCTCTCATGTCGTGGTTCAGTTTCTCGGTCAGATAGGTCATCTTGATGTCCATCGGGCAGGCGCGTTCACAGGCACCACAGCTGGTGCAGCGACCAGTTTGATGGAAAGCGCGTACGATGTGCCAGCCTTGCATACCAGCAGGAGTTGCACCGCTTTCCGTCCAGCGTGGCTCGATATGGTCGACGAAACACTCTTCGCAATAACACATCGGGCAGGCTTGACGGCAGGCGTAGCAGCGGATGCAACGTTCGGCTTCTTTTTGGAACCAGGCGTAGCGATCTTCGATCGTTTGAGTTTCAAAGTTTTCGACGGTTGTGCGTGCAAGGTTGGGGTCGCCTTCTGGCAAAGGTTCACCGATCAGGATGTCAGCACTCATCGGGTTGGGATGAATGCAGCGTTTGCAGCTGTCATGCAGAAAATCGGCTCTTTCAAGGAGTTGGTATCCATCCCTTGTTTCGACCATGAGGTTTTGACCATCTTCTTTGACTGCTGTTACTGCTTCACCAACTTCGCTGACGATTTTATGCCAGTCGAGGATGCCTTCGCAGGGCACGCCGATCAGGAACAAGTTTTCGCGGGATTTTTGTTTCTCCACGACCAGAGCGTTGACCGAACGGTTCTCGCAGCCGCGAACAACCATGCCGACTTTGCTTTGCTTGGGCAGTCTGGTCAGGAAAGTCGCCAGGTTATTCTGGCAAAGACCGTCGTAAACCAGCTCATCGACCTCTTCTGCTGAACGGAAAAATGCTGGTTGGGGATGCAGCGGGGTTTCGCCCGCTTTAAATGCAACCACAACTTCAACACCACCTTCAGTGAGTAAGCGTTTGGCTTCGTTTCTAATTGCTTCGATATCAGGCATTTTGCCCTCCTTCGGCAACTTTTACACGTGTAGCCAGGTTGCTGGCAGGTCCCATGCCTTCCAAATCTTGTTCGAAGGCAGCCAATTGTTTTTGAATGATGCCGCGGTCCTGCAAATCGAGCCAGACAAAGCGTACACGCTGCTTATCGTAGCCAATATAGTCCAGGAAGTCGTTGAATTCGTCCAGTTGACGGCGGGCTGCCATGTTGCCGGTCTTGAAATGGCATTGTTCAGGCAGACAGCCGCTGATCATGACGCCATCCGCACCACCTTGTACAGCATTGAGCATATAAAGTGGATTGATCCGCCCGGTGCAGGGCGTTTTCGTAAGGTGAATGTTTTCAGGAAGCTTAGTATCAACCCATTCCTGATCTGTCGGTGAGTAAAGGCACCAACGACACTGGAACAAAGCGATTTTTGGTTTATCAGGCATTATGCAGCCTCGCTTTCCAGCCAGCCCCATAGACTTCCAAGGATTTCGTTGTCATTAAAATCCTGGTTCAGTCTGATTGAGTCAGAGCGGCAGGCTGCTGTGCACATGCCGCAAGCCATACACTTGCCCTGGTCCACAGAGGCGACGGTGATCATCCCACGGAAGGGTACTTTTTTCTCGACCAACTTGATCGCCTGATAGGGGCAAACGCTTTCACATAATCCGCAGGCAACACAGGTGGCTTCAACCACTTTGGCGGTTTGGTTGGGATTTTGGCGACCTTGTTCGAATGCCAGTTGTTTGACCGCAGTGATCACAGCAGAAATGTGGATTTTTTGCGGGCAAGCTGGGTAACAAAGGTCACAGGCAGTGCAAAGCCAGGTGGTTTCATCAGTAAAGGCAGTCTCTTCAAAGTTGAAGACTGTTTCGCGGATCAGGCGACGGGGGTTGTAATTTGGCTCCAGTTTTTCCTGGATCATACACTTGCTGGTGCAAGTACCGCAGGAGAAGCACATCATCAGCTTTTCAGCACCAGGGATGGCTTTCACTTGTTCTGCGAAATTTGTGTTTACAGGCAAGTTCATAAGGACACCGCCTTGCTTTTCATTTCGTTGACGATGAAATCTACCTGGATCATGGCTTCTTCCACACCAGGGACCTCGTTTAACTTGGTCAGTTTCTTTACCATCTCTGGCTTCAATCGTTCGATTTCAGCTTTTAATTCAATTTCGGGGATGGCATCGAGGGTGGCTTGCATCTCATTGATCACGCGGGCATATTTGTCGCCTTCAGCAGCACTGATCCACTCGGTGCGGAAGCGACCAGGGGAAATGCCAAGGCGGGCAAACATCTTTTCCAGGCGGGCAGCGCGTTTGGCACCAGCAACCTGACCGGTGATGTAATGGCAGTCCTGTGGGTGGCAGCCGGAGTACAAAATTGCTCCTGCACCCAGCCGGTATGCTTCATAGATCAGATCAGCATCCATACGAGCTGAGCACATCACACGCAAACCACGTTCGTTGGCGCTGTATTCAAAGTGACTGGTCCCTGCCAGATCAGCTCCACCGTAGGAACACCATTGGCAGCGGAATGCCAGAATTTTCTTTTCAGGCTCCACCGCCAGCAAGGTGCGGATCTGTGCAAGAACCTCTGCATCGGTGTAATGCAGCTGGGTGATCGCATCGTGCGGGCATTCGCCAACACATCCACCGCAGCCGTGGCATTTTGCAGTAATAACTTCAGCTGAGATGCCCTTGGTGTAATCAATGGCGCCGTATGGACAGGTTTTTTCGCAAATACCACAAGCCTGACCCTTGCCGCTAACACAGCGGTCTGGCCAGACAACAGCGACTGTCGGCTCGATCTGCCAGGAATCAGAGTGCAGAATTCGCGAGGCACGTGAAGCAGCAGCTGAGCCTTGAGCAACGCTAGCGGGAATATCTTTGGGTCCCTGGCAGGCACCAGCAAAGAAGATGCCGTCGGTTGGGCTATCGATCGGGCGAAGTTTAGGATGATATTCCATAAACCATCCACCCGGAGACTGTGCCACATTCAGGACTGAACTCATATGGTCCTGATCAGGCTGTGGTACAGCTGCCTGGTTGAGCATGACCATGTCATATTCGTGTTCGACTACACGACCGAGAGTGATGTCTTCTGATTTGATGAAAAGCTGGTGACTGTTCGGATCTTCGGTGATCTCTGCTGGACGCCCCTGGATAAATTTGATGCCGGCTTCACGCGCGCGGTCATAAAATTCTTCATAACCCTTGGATGGGGTACGGATATCAATGTAGTAAACCGAAATATCCATGTTCGGATTCATCTGTTTGAGCAAGAGCGCATTTTTGATAGCGTACATGCAGCAGAAATTAGAACAGTAGGGGTTATAGCGTTTGTCACGAGAGCCAACACAATTGATGATGGCTAACTTCTGGGGGCGCTGGTTGTCACTCGGGCGTATTACCATGCCATGTGTTGCACCAGCAGAATTATTCAGACGCTCCATTTCCATGGCAGTAATTACGTTCGGGAAGCGTCCATAGCCATATTCGGTCATGGGAGTGGGGTCAAAGTGACCAAAGCCGGTTGCGACCACAATCGCGCCGATATCTTCCTCGATGATTTTATCTTCCATGCTGAAGTCGATGGCTTCGAGCGCGCCGCAGGCGTCCACGCATTTGTAACAATGGATACAAGCATCCATGTCGATGTTGTAGACCAGGGGAACTGACTGGCTCATCGGAATGTAGGCTGCCTTGCGCGGTGCCAGGTTCATTTCAAAATAGTTTGGCACTTCCACAGGGCAAGCCTTGGCACAGGCGGCACAACCGTTACAACGATCAGCACGCACGTATTTTGCTTTTTCTCGCAGGGTGACTTTAAAATTGCCGACAAAGCCTTCGACTTTCTCGACTTCAGTATAAGCTTTTACTTCGATCAGGGGCTGACGCGCCGCGTCAACCATTTTTGGTGCGAGAATTCATATCGAGCAGTCCATTGTTGGAAAGGTCTTGTTCAGTTGCGCCATGACCCCTCCAATCGTTGGTTGTTTTTCTACGAGTACTACTGGTATCTTTTGTTCTGCCAGGTCGAGCGCAGCATTGATGCCAGCCACACCGCCGCCAATTACCAGGGCTTTCTTGGTAACTGGAACACTGATCATATCCAAGGGCGTCAGGAAAGAGGCTTTGGCAACTGCTGCTGCAGTCAGGTCTTTAGCTTTTTCGAGTGCGCCCTCGGGGTCATGCCCATGAGCCCAGGTGCATTGCTCGCGGATGTTCGCCATTTCCATCAGGAAAGGGTTCAAACCTGCTTCAGCCACGCAGGCTCGGAAAGTGGGTTCGTGCATGCGCACTGAACAAGCGGAAACAACCACACGGTTAAGACCGTACTTTTTGATATCTTCCTTGATCAGGCGCTGACCGCTATCGGCACAGGCGTACATGGTCTCTGCGGCATGAACCACACCAGGCAGCTCGCCGGCGAAATCGACCACCTTATCACAAGGGATCACACCAGCGATATTACTGCCGCAGTGGCAAACATAGACACCGATGCGAGGTTCGTCATCTGGCATCGCGCCTACATACTTAGTCTCATTTACTTCTTCACTCATTTAGGTTCCGTAGCTTTAGTAGGGATATCCAGCGTCTCGGCGATCAGTTTCTTGCGCGAACGCTGGGCAGTTTGATCTGGAGTGGTCTTTTTGAGGGCTTCTTTCGGGCACCATTTGACGCATTGCGGACCATCAGGTTCATCTTTGCACTGGTCGCAAATTTCTGCCAATGTGGTAGCTGGGTTGATTGAAATTGCGCCAAAGTCACAAGCTTCAATACACCAGGCGCAGCCATCACATTTGGTGGCGTTAACATCAATAAGGCCGGTGAGTGGGTCCTGGGTTAGGGCATCGCGCGGACAGACGATCACGCAAGGGGCGTTTTCGCAGGTTCGGCATGCGATGGCGGTGATGAGCACTTCGTCTACTCTCACGGTGCGGATGCGGCTGCGGTAGCTGTTATATTCACCTGTTTTCGTGTAACTGCACATATACTCACAGAGTTGGCAGCCCACACATAATTTGGGATCACATTCAATATAAGCGTATTTTGAAGTACTGGTATTTGCCATAATTCTCCTCTTAGACTCCAATTTCCTCAGCGACATCATCCATGCCTAATTTGATCAGATATTCTTTTGGAATCATCCCTTCTTCTGTCCAGTTTTTAGCTTTATAGTAAAGCTGTTTCAGGTATTCAAGTTCCTCATCTGTGGTGACTACACCAGCACCAGGACCTTTGGTAAAGGCATCGTGTTTCCAACGCCAGGGCAGATCGTCATCTTTTTGGGTCCAGCCCTCGCGAATATTAAAGGCTTTTTTAATATTTGTTGCGCGGATACCGATCAGGTCGACATCGTCATAACCGAAGTTCCAGCCAGTAGTGGCATTGATCAGTTGAGCAATGGCAGGCCAGGCGCCAGCGCGGTCGGCTTTGCCGGTGAAACTGCGTCGGATAAACTTGCAGAGCGGTAAAGTGTCGTAAACAGCGGCATATTCTTCTGATGCAGCAGCGACGTGACCACGGGTGGGGTCTACCGTCAAGCGATCAACTTCACCTTTCAGGTCAGGGTCATAAGCAGCAGACCGATTGTGGCAACCACCCCGTGTACCGGTTGCAAGACCTACAGCAAATGTTTTCGTAGAACGCGCATCATAACCAGCAGGCTCGAGACCCTTGATGTGCAGTGCCCATTTCCAGCTTTCGGTGCCTCGTTCTTCATCGATTTTTTTACTGGCGATTCGAACACCTTCCGCCAGCAAATCGCCAATGCCTTCGCGGTCGCGGATCATTTCAGCCAGCTTGACAGCGGAATCACCATCACCAAATCTTAGGGAAAAACCTTCTGGATGTGAATCGCAGACGAAGTCTTTATCAGTCAAGACACCCTTTTCATAACATTCCATGCAGTAACCAATAGTGACACCCATAGTGACTGTGTCCATACCATCGTGATCTGCAATCGTGATCAACTTGATGGCAGTACGCATATCGTTGACCCCAAGGTTGGAACTGTTGGCAAACAAGCTTTCATATTCGATACCAGTCATTGCTCCGGCGTATGGTCCAGTTTGGACGATCGACATCTGCTCGCAAGCAATCGGGCACTGGGCACAGGCAATCACCTTGACTTTGTGATGTTTATCCAGGTACTCACCGCTCACCAGTTCAGCGTCTTCGTAGACACCTTCCTGGAAGTTTCGGGTAGGTAAAACGCCGGACTTGTTTTGGGCAAGAAGACCTGTGGCAGTACCGTAAACCCGGTACTTCTCCGTGTCTTTGCCTTGGGCGGTTTTTGAGATGTCATAAGAAAGCTTGTTCAGGGTGGCAGGGTCAAAGACTTTGACGCCTTTCGTACCGCGAACAGAGACAGCTTTGAGTTTCTTGTTTCCCCAAAGCATGCCATGACCGGTGCGACCAAGTTGACGACCGTCATTAGTGACGTTGGCATAACGCACAAGGTTCTCACCGCAAGGTCCAATCGTGCAGGAGCGAATTTGGTCATCCCCGAGTTTTTCGCGGATGGCCTCCTCGGTTTCAAAGGTGCCTTTGCCCAAGAGGTAGGTAGCATCATTGAACGATACACGATCATCATCGATGAACAATTGCGTCCAAGTGTCACAGCTATTGTGCAGCACCACACCGTCCCAACCTGCACGTTTAAGTGCAACTGAGAACCAGCTACCGGAGAGGCTGTCGCCGATCACACCGGTAAGTGGTGACTTGGATGCCAGCCCAAATTTGCCACCTACGGGTACCGGAGTGCCGGTAAAAATTCCGTTGGCGAAGCAGATCGGGTTACCGTCTGAGAGCGGGTCACAACCGGGAACAATGTTTTCCCACAACAGGCGGGAGGCCATTGAGACACCGCCGATATAGATTTTGTACCACTCTTCGGGTTTGGTCTCGACCCAATTCTTTTTGGTTTTTAGGTCGATATGTAGAATTTTTCCACTGTATCCGTACATAATCACTCCTGTCTGGACATTAATTTAGGCGAGTCGGTATTGCTTACCTTAGAAAAGCAAAAACCGCTCCGCCTGGTGAAAACGTAAAAAATATTCAATATCATTACATCCAAAAGTATAACTCAAGACTGAAAAACCAGCTGAGATTCGACCCGGAATTTATATATAAAAGTTAAGATATTCTTATAATTTGACGTTTTTTCCTACTCAATCCTTGAGGGATATTGTGATTCTTAACCTACTAATCACACCAGTAATGTTAGCTGATTTATCTATTTTTTTTTATCTTTTATTTGGAATCGTATGCGTAGATCATGTTGCGTTCATCAACCTGATCTACAAGTTTGTCGAAATGTGTAAAAAGAAAAAGTGTAGGATCATATTGTGTCAGCAGATGCCATCTTGTAAATTAAAAGGGCGGGCTTGGAACCCGCCCCTACGAATTACTATTTCCCATCTAGAAGGTTTGGATTTATCTCGACATGCTCAACTTGATCATTTCGCCTTTTTGGTCAAAGGTCATGCGGGCGAAGTGGTTATGCGGCATGGACTTATATTCGTATTGTTTCTTCAAAGTCACTACATAACGCTGGCTGGCTTTGAGGACATCGTATTGGTTGCGATGTTCCTCAACTTTATTCGGGTCAAGCGTGAAGTTTGAAAGTTGCGGGTTGATCGCTACAGTAGCATCGTCCAGACCGGGAAGATAATTTTTGATCACTGATTTGATCTGCCCCAATATCTCGCTGGGCATCTCATCGGCGGCTACAACCAGCTCTTCGGGCGAATCGCTGATGGTCTTCAGTTCAGGGGTCAAAGTCGGACGGATGGCAGGTTCAGTCACATCTTTGATGTTTTTAGCACTTGCCAATGGATCACCGTAAAGCACAAAGGAGAGTATAGTCTTTTGGTCTTCTCCATCCAGGTAGCCTTGATCAGAAGTCATTTTCTTTGCCAGCGCCAGTTTGGATTGCATCAGGGCATAACCCGCGGACTGACCATCGACAACCAGTTTCCAAAAATGCCAGGCAAGCAGATCTGCCGCGATCAGGGGCTTACTGACCGAGCCATAAGCGATGCAGGTGGAGCCGACAAAAGCGCGGGTGCCGCTGGCAAGGAAATTGAGCGCGTTCGATTCACTGACCGCTTTTTCGAGAATATTTGCGCCATAACATGCTTCACTAAAAACCAATGTTGGTGCAGAGCTGGTCGCGGTGAAGTTTCCTGGCACGATCGCCACTGGATATTCCGGACCTTGCTCGCGGCGAGTGAGATCTTTTTGCCCATACCATTCAGCAGCATCCTTAAGACCATGCAGGTTGAAATAAGCATATTTGGGATTGCTGGTTTGACCATTGAGCAGATTCGAGTTGGTCGTTGGCGGGGAGGTCCGTAGACGTTCTGCCCTGTCAATGGTTGAAAATACCAGCGAAGAAGGTGTCTTCCAAACCTCAGCAGAACATGCTAGGTTGTTGGATCGCTCGAAGCGGGTAGCAAATTGCAGCAGTGAGCGGTTTATGCTCTCAAACCAGCGTGCAAAGGGATTACTCTCAAGTGATTTCTTGGATTTGACTTTGACATCATATTCATTATTGATAAAACGTAATTGCTCCAACAAATATCCGGCATCATTTCCTTTTTCATCTGGCAGACGACCGACTGGCCACTGCTGGATGAAGTAGTTCTCATCAATTGTGGCATACGGGTTATCGGAAGGGACATTTACGTCACTGTCATCGGTTGGGTTTGGGAGCATGTGGAAGGGCACGATATCGTTCCCACCCACAACCAACAGTGCGCCGATCATCTCACCACGGGCTGCCAGGACCTTGTCCAAATCGGTCAATGACAGCTTTAACTTCCAGGCATCGGGTTGACTGATAGGGCTGAGACCGAACTCCTGGGTGCTTTGCGGGTCATCTGGGACGAAGACGCAGCTGTTCCAACCAGGCAGACTGACGATTTTCAAAGAAAGATCGCACATGGCATCGATGATCACTGCTGCCGTGTTTTCGCCATATTTCTTCACCAGGTTTTGGCGCGAGGTCAAGACTACATAACTGGGGAAACGCCCATCGGTGTGGATCAGTTCACCTTTTTTGACTTTGTTGGCGATTGTGGCGAAATCAGCTTCAATTTCCTCGATCACTTTGAGGGCTGCCGCTGTCTGGGGGTCTTGGGCTGGCTTACTTTTAGCGATTGAAGGTTCTTTCACTGGTTCAGGGGTATCCTGGTAATGTTCAGGTGGTACTGTGGCGATATCCCTGATAAAGAATGAACTGGTGGGAACTTCAGAGTAATCCACTGGTACATCTTCATCCTCATCACCTTCGTCGAAAACAAATGAGGACACCTGGCTGGCTAGTGTTGGCTGCTCATCAAGCAACTCACTGGCGAGTTTCTTGTTGGTCGGCAAATCTTCTTCACCAGTGCTTACAAATTCAGTGTTTGAAAGCACGTTCCAACCCAGTTCCGCAGCAATCGAGGCCGGAACGGGCAGGTCGAGGAAAACCTTGAGATCTTCAGGCCAAAGCGGTTTGAAATTGTGATTTGGTCCAAGCAGGCGGTTTACCACCTGTCCGCTGGCATCATGGGCAGCACTCCAGTGCAATCGTTCAACACCCAGGGCATCGTTTCCGTTTTGCAGATCAGCGATGGCTGCTAAAATCTTGATTTGGACACATGAAGACCAACGGGAAGAATAGATCCCGCTCAAGGTTTGCAGCAGGGTGTAATTGCGGTTATCCTGCACTATGCGCATATGGAAAATAGCAGGCAGCGCCACCTTGGGGTTGTGAGCTAGTGACTCCATGACTACTTTTTCAGCAGTAGCCAAATCACCGCTTTCGTAGGCATTTCGCGCCTGCACAAGGGCTGGCAACCAGGCAGCTTTGCTCGCAGAAACAGAAGTACCGCGCTGCAGGTAGGCTTTGGTCGCAGCGATATCCGGCTTACTTCCTCCGGTCAGGTTATCAAGGAGAGTCGCGGCTTCTGTGAATTCCGGGTCGAAGGAGAGTAACTTCTCCAGGTTGGAGGCTGCCATTTCAGTGTCACCCAGCTCTGCCAGGACAAGGGCGTACATATAGTTGACCAGTAAATCACCAGGATAGCTCGCCAACCAGATCAAGGCTGCCTGGCGCGCAAACTGATATTCACGGTTGATGATGGCTGTTTGCAGCAGCGTTAGGAATTTTCCCCGACGGACGATCAGAACTTCATCATTTTTATGGGTGGAATAAGATCTCATTTTCTTTTTGGTGCCTCCTGGAGGTTGTTTACCAGGTTCAGAGCGACGATCGCGGCTAATTGCCGGCGAATACTTTGATCTGAAGGGGATAGTTGGGCTGCCTGGCGCAGCATGGTTTCGGCATTTCTGTAATCGCGGCTTTCTTTATAAGCAGCTGATGCCTGAATATATGGTCGGGGATCTTTCCCGACCATATCGATGGCTTTATGATAAGTATCGATAGCGTTATTAACCTCACGACGATCCTGATAGGTCTGACCCAACTCGAGGTAGGCGTCTATCAGGCTGGGATCCAGTTTGATCGCTTTGCTCAAGCGGGAAACAGCCTGGTCGAGGTTACCTTGAAGTCGATCAACCTTACCAAGCAAAATCAGCGTTTGTGGATTGTTCTGATCGATGGAAAGGCTGTTCTGCAGATTTTTCTCCGCTTTTTCCAAGTCTTTGGCATTGATTTGATAGGCTGCCAACTGATTCAAAACTGAAGGATTGTCAAGGTTAGTTACAGCCAGGTTCTGCAGGGCGTTTAGAGCCCCGTGCGGGTTGGTGCGGTGATCGAGGTCGATGGAGAGCAAGTCGAAGGGAATCGGGTCTGCCACCACCGCTTTAGCTGCCTGGATGGTTAGCCTGGCGAGGTTCAGATTGTCGCTGGCAATCTCTGACTTTGCTTTGAGCATGAGAGCTTTGGGGTGGTCCGGTGATTGCTTCAACGCCTGATTCACAACCTGTGTTACCTGCTCAAAATCGTTCCTGACCAGATACGATTCTGCCATCGAGATAAAATATTCAGGATTCTCAGGTTCGAGTTGAGCAGCTTTTTGCCAGCATTGGATAGCAATCTGATGCTCACCTAATTGCTGGTTGATTCTGGCAAGCGAATCGAGCGCCTCTGGATTTTCCGGGAAGAGGTCCGAAGCTTTTCCAAAATAATCTTTAGCCGCATGGTAGTCTTTTTCCAATAATTTCACGTCACCCAACTGCTGCCAGTAATGTGCTGTTTTGGGGGAAATACGCAGCGCGTCTTCAAGGTGAGCAGCAGCTTCAGGATATAAACCAGCATCCAGATACATCGTTGCAGCAAAGGTGTGCCATTCTGGTTCATCAGGCCAAATCTGCAATGCTTTTTCCATCAACTCAGCCGCTTCCTTGGGTTGACTGCGTGTAGCAAATGCCTGGATCGCCAATAGAACGGGGTCTTGCGGGTATTTTTCGAGCAAATTCCGGGCAATAGCTGCGCTATATACCGGGTCTGGATGCAGGTTGAGAATCGCGTTCTGGGTCAAAACTTGAGGATCATCCTCATAAGCATTCATGATCGCGTCAATTCGCTCCGGGTTAACCAAAACTGAGAGAACCTGGGCTGCCTGACGCCCTGAATTGATCAGCTGGCTCATTTTATTTTCGTCATCCCAATGACCGTTGAAAACTGCCTGCCCGATTTTAAGTTCGGACATCAATTGTGAGGGTTTCAAAAAGCGCCCTGCAGAAGCTATTTGTTCTTCCATGAGTTCAGCCTGGTTTTGCTCTGTAAACAATTCAGGCGAATGGCGGGTGATATTCAGGAGTATGCAGTTGTTATGCTGACGGTAATTGTCGCCCAAATAAGCAGCCAAAAGCTGATTGGCGATCGGGTTGATACGAACAACAGCCAGGGCGCTCGCGAAACATTGATTTGCGGTTTGCCAGTCGAATGTTTCCCAGGCAGCAATTCCACAAGCCAGGCAAGCCCAGAGCCAATCAAAGTGTCGGGTGATGTGGAATGCCGTTTCTTGCTGGTGGAGAGCCTCTGCTTCAATAGCTGATCTGGCTGCTTCGAGATACTCGCTTGAATTTTGGGCTTCACCAGCCTGTTGGGCAAGTAATGCGCGAACTGCAAGGTTAAAAGAGGAATCAGGCTGATCTGCCAGGAAGTGCTCCCAAAGCATGGCAACCTTGGGGTAATCCTGCCCGATCATGGCATCCAAACAAAGCATTTGAACCAGGCGGTTTGTATTAGCTTTATTTTTAGTTTGCGAGGTGATGTAATCGAGAATTCCTTCGAGTTTCTGGTTGTTGCGCAGTGCCAAAGCCAATTCTGCCTGGGCTTCAACGAGCTCGAAGTTTTCGGGGTCGATTCGTTGAGCGAGGTCGGCGTGCTTTTGGGCTGCGTTGAGGTCACCGGTTACCCTTTCGAGTTGGATCGCCCGCAAGTAAAGCCCACTCACAGTATAGGAGAGGAAATCGGCAGAGCTTTGCATCTGTGCCTGGTCTGCGAGGCAGTCGTTATCACTGCTAAATTCCAATGCCTGGACCACTGGGGTGATCTTTTCCAAGGCAGGTAAAAATTGGCGGTTGGCAGTGAGCACATCACTGAGCAGAATTGGGTAGCAGGGGTGATTGCCCAGTGAGGCAGACAACTCCTGGGTCAGTTTCAAGGCAGCTGCCCCGTCTCCCAGCCGCAAAATAGAATAGACCAGGTCGCGTGTCTCCTGGAAATCAGGTGAAGGGTTGCCAGAAATGGCTCTCTGGACGATCGCTGAAGCTTCTTCCGGCTGGTCAAGATGTAGATAGAGATTGGCGACATCAACATATTCCTCGGTGGTAATGCCTTCAATCTCGAGCATGCGGTTGAGGGTGTTTTTCGTTTCCTCAAGGTCGTTCAAACGAGCGTATGTACGGGCCAGAGTGATGTAAAGGGTCTTATCTTCAGGTCGCAAATGAATAGCATCTTTCAGGACCTGGATAGCTTCTTTCTCGTTTCCTTGTTCACTCATAAATTCGCTGAACCAGAGCACATTTTCAAGGTCGGTTGGAGCGATTTGCAGGCAGGCACGAGCCGTGTTTAATGCCTCTGGCTTCACCCCGGAAGCGAGATATGCATCTGCCAGAACCTGGCGGGTTTCCAGATCGTCAGGATTCACCATCACCGCTTCCTGCAGTGATGCCAGGCTTATGTCATGCAGACCCAGGTTCAGGGCGGTTTTGCCAATCTGTAATTGCAGGTGGTGATAAGCTCGGGGCGATTTGGATTGGGGACTATCGAGCAATTTCAGGTAGCTTTCGTAAGCGGATTCATTGTTACCTACGGCGGCATTCAAATCGGTAGCCAACAAAGCCAGATCAAAATCCTGCTTCAATTTATCGCGGTTGATCAACAGCGCGTCCAGCAAGCTTTCCAAATCCTTCTGGTTGATTTCGGGGCGTTGTTTGTTCAAAGCGAGAAGGCAGTTCGCATAAGAGAGCAGAGTGTCTTCACGATGCAGCGAATTCCAGGCAAACTGTAACAATTGACGTGCACTGATGGGATCGTCCATGCCAAGGTAAGTTTGCCCTAACACCAGGGCTAAATCCGGGTCACTGGCGTAATCGCTTTCCAGGGGTTCGATGATATCCCAGGCGTCATTTGTGTAGCCCTGTTTCAACAGCGCGCTGGCTAATAGCTTGCGGACATCGACATCGTCCTGGTTTTGGGCGAATGCCTGTTTGAGAACTGCGATAGCATCAGTTGTTTGTTCATTTTCAAAATAGAGCTTGCCGAGCGCACTTAAGATTTGAGGATCGCCGGGAAAGGCAGCTTTAGCTTTTCGTAATGCCTGGGTGGCTTTTTCATTTTCACCCAATTCCGTCCAGATCCTTGCTAAGGAAAGCCAACTGGCTGGTTTTTCCGGCGCAACTTCTGAAGCTTGTTCCAGCAGTTCAACAGCGCGTTTCTTTTGACCCGAATTGATCAAGGCTTTGCCAAGGATGACCAAGGCTTCGCCGTCCAGTTGATCACGTGAGAGGAAATTTTCAGCAATCGGTATGGCAACTTCAGGTTTACCGGCTTTGATCGCAATATCGGAATAAATCAGCAGTTCCTCTCGCTGAGGTTGATCTGACTGGCTGATCAGTTCTGCGTATATTTCCAGGGCCTTTGGCTCCTGTCGAGTTTGCATATAGAGCCTGGCTAATTCTTTCTTATTGTTTTTGTTCTCAGGTTCAAAAACAGATAACAATGCTGAAGACTGGATGGCATCATCCAGGTTTGCCAGGCGTTGGTTAATATTGGCGGCAAGCCTGATCGTATTTAAATCGTTGGGGTCATCCTGGAGTGCTTTGCGAATAAATTCGCCTGCAGTTTTGTAACGTTTCTGTTCGTAGGCATATTCAGCTGCCTTTAGATTATCGCTTTGGAAATCGAACCGGGAAGATTGCATTGGCAAAGTTTTTCGTTGGAGAGCGTTGTCAAGGCCGGCCTGAACCTCAACGGACCGTTCCCGTAACTGGGGATAGCGCAGGGCAAACAAGGCATTCGTGGTCTCATCTTCACCCTGGCTCAGGAGGTCATAAGCAAAATCAACTTCATCCTGGCTGACTAAAAACTCAGCATATTGATTGCGGTAATCATCATTACCCGGCTCCAGTTGTAAGACCTGTTCCCAGGTTTTGCGGGCTTCTTCCGGTTCTGTTCGCTCCAATTCCAGTGCCATTTTATGCAAAATTGCTGCCTGGTTTCGGTTGATCGCCTTGAAAGCGAGGTCAAGAGCCCGGCGAGCCTTTTCAGGCTGCCCAGCATATTGGTACATGGCTGCCATATTTTGATAAGTCTCAACCGGGTGATCAGCTGCCTCGGTTTTGTTTTGGATCAAGAGGTTGTTTGCCAGCAACTTGAGGAACGAGTCAGAAACAACACCTTGCAGTTGGTTCAATACCTGGACCTGCAGGTGAAGGCTGGCGCTGTCAAGGAATTTTGCGATAAAGTCAAACTGTTCATTTTCAGCCAGGGGCAACTTTTTGAGTAGAGAAACAATACATTCTGCCATAGCCACTGAATCGGCGTCTTTCGTCATTGCTGCCAGTTCATCCAGGGCATCATCAAAATCCGGGCACAGTTTTGTCAGTACGACCAGGCTGGTGGACCAGGCATTCAGTCCAGTATTTCCCTCCAACAAGAATTCAACCAGCCCTTTCCAACCTGAAGTTTTGAAACGGTACTCGCGCATTGTGAGAGCGAGCAGGGCGGCATCCTTCAAGGTGGCAGGCTCTAAACCAGTCATGCGTACTGTTTCGAGGGTTTTGGCAGCTCTTTCGAGCAGATCTGCAGGCAGGGGTGTGAACAGATCGCTGAGATCTTTGTCTATCAGGCTTTCGTCCAACAGGAATAGCGACACCACAGCTGGGTGCCATCTTTCCGGGTCGTTACCGGCGAAATCGTACCAGGTTGAAGGAAGCGGATGAAGATCCAACTCCCGCCATAGTAACAAATTCTCGCGGTATGCCGCGATCAGTTTCCGGCTGGTTTTCTGGTTAAAACGTGAACTGAGCTCTTTGAGCAGCCAATCTATCGCCATCTTTTCTCCTTCTCGTCAGTCAAAATTATGGCATTACTCCCGTATATGGTTTAATGAAATAGTAGGCTGCTGCAAACAAGACCAGGCTGAGGAAAACAAGGAAAATCCCGATGCCGGTATTTGATTTTGCCAGGTCATTCAAGGAACCAATCAACAAGGAGGCATTACCAACCAAACCGGAAACGCCATCCGTGATACCTTTGTCAGCCAGCTTTGTGGTGGCATCGGCAATGGTTTGAATGTTGCGACTCATCGCCTGTTTTGCCAGGATAAAAATACTTAAAACCAGGCAGACAATGCCCAGTCCAAATAAGACCGCTGCTACGATTACTACAATTTGAATTCCGCTTTCAAACATAAAAAACCTCCACACAGATATCTGTTGGAGGTTAAGGTGCAACTCCTATGCCAAAGGCAGGGGCTGCTGACCGATTTTGGAAACGGGGTTGGAAATATCGAGGGGCAGATGACCGATGTCAATCGCTGCATCGTCGCAAAGTAAAACTGCTCGCTCCATCGCGTTGCGCAACTCACGAATGTTGCCTGGCCAACTGTAATTGACCAGAGCTTCCATGGCTTTGGGAGTGACATCGAGAATATTTTTACCCATGCTCATATTGTATTGCTGCAAAAAATAACCTACCAGGTCGGGAATATCTACTTTTCTTTCGGCTAATGAAGGCAGGTCAAGGTCGACGACTTTGAGACGGTAGTAAAGATCTTCCCTGAATTCGTGTTTCGCGATCATTTCCTGCAGGTTGCGGTTTGAAGCTGCTACAACCTGCACATCGACGTTGATAAGAGCAGTACCGCCAACCCGGCGGAATGAGCGTTCTTCCAAGGCGCGCAGAAATTTTGCCTGCAAATCCATCGGCATCGAAGAAATTTCATCGAGGAAAAGAACGCCATCATCGGCAATTTCCATCAAGCCGTTGCGTCGATGGGTGGCGCCAGTGAAGGAGCCGGCTTCGTGACCAAAAAGTTCTGATTCAAACATCGTCGATTGGATGGCAGGGCAGTTGACATCAATAAAGGGTTTGCCAGCCCGAGGTCCACTCTCGTGAATATAGCGGGCGAGGACCTCCTTGCCGGTTCCAGTTGGACCGGTGATGAGGGAGGAAACAGAAGCTTCAGCTGCACGCTGCGCCAATTCGACGATGGCTTTCATTTGAGGAGTTTTTCCGACGATGAACTTATCCAGACTGGCTTTGCCGCGCAGGTGGTTCAATTCACGGCGCATGGCAACCATTTCTGAGGCGCGTTTCACAGATTTTTCCAGTTCGAGCAGATCCACTGGCTTTTCCATAAAATCCTGGGCACCGTTTTTCATAGCTTCCACCGCCATACCAACTTCGCCATGGGCAGTAACTATGATCACCTGGGGTCTACGGGGCAGACGGGATGTTTCAGTCAACAAGTGCGGACCATAACCGTCTGGCAGCCGAACATCAAGAATGATGATATCGGTTCCATCCTGGCTGAGAATCTCGCGGGCTTCTGCAAGGGTGCCAGCTTCCTGGACCTCATAGCCCTTGGTTCTCAAGAACTCTGAGACGACCATTCGAGCAGTTTCTTCGTCATCAACAACTAATACCGATGCTGTCATTAAAATCCCTTCTTATGCCCTGGGGAGCAGTACGTGAAACACGCTGCCTCCAGGAACACTTTCAACATAGATGTTTCCTTCATGAGCTGTGACAATTCGCTTGGTTATTGCCAACCCAAGCCCGGTTCCAGTCGATTTGGTCGTCAGGAAAGGCTCAAAGACGTGTTCAACCACGTCGTCTGGAATGCCAGGTCCGGTATCGGCGATGATTATCTCACATTGTGGTGGCTTGATTTGGTCTGAGGCTGGAACAAGTTTGATGTTCAGGCTGCCACCATGCTCATCCATGGCTTCAATGGCATTGCTGATCAGGTTCACAAAGACTTGCTCTATTGCGCGTGGATCTGCCTTGACCAGTAGCCTTTCTTTTGGCGCGGAGAAATTGGAGGTGATATCCAATTTTTTCATACGCGGATCCCATTTGTCAAGAATAGCTGGGATCAGGATGGTAAGGTCCACCGGTTGAATCTGGTATTCGACCGGTTTCGAGAATGTGAGCGTCGATTGGACCAGGTGCGTCAGGCGCGAACAATCATTTTGCAGGCGCTCGACGAGCCCGGCATAAGGAGCGTCAGGACTCATTTTCATACCGAGAAACTGTAACCCGGTGGCAAGACTATTGATCGGATTTTTGACCTCATGGGCAAAAATGGCAGTCACCTCACCCAGAAAGGCGCGTTGTTCAAGCAGTTGGGAGTGAGCCCGAATCTTTTCGCTCTGGCTTAAATCCCGCAAAATCAAGACAATACTGCGCACTACGCCATCTTCTTTGACTGGCAGGCATAACACCTGGGCTGGAAAACTGGTTCCCTGGCGGGTATTCAAGTTGAGGTTGTGCCCGACAAGGGTGGGTTTGCCCTGTTGGGCGTTGTTATAAAGTGTCTGGAGAGTTTCATTCCCGATCAAAACCATTTCTGCACGCTGTTGAAAAACTTCGTTACTGGCATAACCCAGCATTGATTCTGCCGCGGGATTGAGTTCTGTGATGCGCAGGTCAGGGCTGAGCAAAACAATACCTTCGTCGAGGTTATCGGTAACAGTCTGCTGAATTCGCGCCAGCTTACGGATGTTGCGCATAGAAGAACCGACTTGTTCCAGTGTGGACAAGTGTTTGAAGGAAGTACTGGTGTGGACACCGAGCAAGGTCAGGTAGCGGAGGGTCTCGTTATCGGGTACCAGCCCGAAACCACCGGCTAAAATCAGTCCCTGTAATTTGTCGTTGATCAACAGAGGAATGCTAAAGAGGTAGGACGCTTGAAGTTCCTGGGCGATCTCCTCAAAAGAGGACAACGTCGGCTTACCTTCACGCCACAAAACGGTCGATTCCAATTTTGATAGCTCGTCCATTTTAATATCTTCAGGATAGTATTGGGCGATCTCAGAATTGTGCTCATGGGAAAGTTTGAGGGTTTCTCTATGGCGGCGATAGACCAAGACAAAGTCAGCCTTGCAGGTTTTGGCGATGATCATCACCACCAGTTGAAAAAGTGCGGCTACCGTTGGTTGTTCTGCCAATTGGGTCAGTAATTTCAGATTGTCGTAACGATATTCCTGATCCAGCAGATCTTGCCTGATCAGGTTTTCCTCCTGCATGGCTGAAAAAACCAGGACAACTACCTGGTTGGTGGCGCTTAGTGAGTGAACTTTTAGGAGAACTGGCAGCAATTCTCCGCTCGCAACCTGGAGGTCAATTTGCCTGGCATCCTCCGGATTGGGGTTGGTATCGGGTTCTTCGGGGATCAATGCAGACAGCTTGAGCGTTTCAATATCATTTTTGGAGTACCCGCTCAAGTTAATAAATGGTTGGTTTGCCAGAAGGAGTTTGTCTTTTGAACGCAGGTAGACAACTGCTGGTTCAGCAATCAGCTCCAACAGAGCTGATTGCCTTAATATCTGCAAATCACCTGCAAGAGTAGAGTCATTCGAAATACCCAGGGTCGATCGGTCCACAACCCGCCTGCTTAATTCTTCGATTTGGAACGCAAATGGGCTGGCAGGATGCCTTCCATGGAACGATACTTGGCAACTGTCCGCCGTGCAATTGAAATGCCGTCCTCTTCCAACTTTTCCTTGATCTCGGAATCACTGAGCGGATGGTCTTCATCTTCGATCATCTCTTTAATAGTGGTTCTGAGTGAGAGACTGCGGTCGAAAAATACTGCCAGCGGCACAATCTTCTTGTTTGGAAGTTGGATGGTTTTGCCAGAGACAGCTCGTGAAATGGTCGATTCATGCAAACCAAGTTCCTCCGCGATTTTGGCACGGGTCAACGGGGCCATATTCTTATCCCCACCGATAATGTAATTTTTTTGAATGACCACCAGTTGTTCCATAAGCAGCTTCATGGCGTTCGAACGCTGTTGAATGCATTTGATCAGTAGCGAAGCTTTTTCGATATCCTCTTTCCACTCACCGGCGTGTTCTTCATCAACGGTTTTAAGCGTTTCCTTGAACAATTGGTTCACTTTCAACGTTCCCCTTACTGGCAGTATGATCTCGACGACCAGTGGATTGGCTGAATTGTCGTTCAGATGATAAATGAGCACGTCTGGTTGGTGGAAGGCTTCGGAGCCGCTCTCATTTGGATTTCGCACGTCACCCCAATGGGCACGAGCCGGGAACGGGTTGAGGTTTTCACTGATAAAGTTGGCAACGAGCTGGATCTGCTGCGTGCTTGTTTTCAAGGAACGGGCAATTTCACTGAAATGATGTTGACTGAGCTTGGAAAGATAACCTTCAATCACTTCCCGTGTCATCGCGGGAACTTCCATGCTCTCTTCCAGACTTTCCACCTGGGCAAGCATTGCTTCAGCCGGATTGGCAGAACAAACACCCACAGGGTCGCAGCGTTTGAGCAGTTCAATAATTTCCTGAATTTCACTCGGCAGGCGATGATGATAACGGGCAACTTCGATAGGCGTGATCGTAAGAAAACCATCTTCATCCAGGTGATTGAGGATGTAGGCAGCAATCAAGCGATCTTCAACCTGCAGATCCGCAGCAGCCTGCTTGAGAACATAAGTCGGCAGATCGATCATTTCGGATGCGAAAGGCTCATCTGGAATTTCGCTGGTACCTGTGCCACTGCCTGTATAGAAATCTTCCCTGGGAGAGATAAAAACAATTGGATCGTCAGAGTTGTCAGAGGCAGGTTGACTGCAGATCGGGCATGGACCAGAAGGGGGAAGTATACGCTTGCACATTGGGCAGCGGCGTTCTTCGACAAGTTCGAGTGCGGGATTGTTTGCCAACTCTGAATCGATTTTTTGCTGCAACTCAGCAGCAGTCAGGCTGAGCAGTGTCATGGTCTGAGCCAGGTGAGCTGAAGTGTGAGTGGTTGTCTGCTGCCATTGATTTTGTAACATCATACCCTCGATAAGTGGGGCTGTGAAAGCGGAATCAGCCTTATTGCAAGAATTATACCAGAGGAATTTATGATCCCATGGTTAATCAATGTTTACGGGTAGGTCCAGGACCCACCCGTATATTGCTTGTTAAACTTACTTGATGTTTTCGAGATGCTAGACAGCTGCCTTGTTTTCCAGATCCAGGTTGATCCTGCCATCCAGGATCTCAACAATTCGATCAGTCTTCAGAGCAATGCGTGGGTCATGCGTAATGTGATCAGGAACATCGTCTTGAATTTTTCGTTGATATCACGCATGAGATCATAGACCTTTTCTGTCGTCTCAGAATCCAGATTGCCTGTGGGCTCGTCTGTCAGAATAATCCTGAGGTTGTTGATCAGTGCCCGGGCTGTGGAAGTTCGTTGCTACTGACCACCCGACATTTTATTGGCCGGGCTTTTTTTGACCTTATCCAGACCCATCAGGTGGATCAGTTCCAAAACGCGCTCGTGCACCTCAGCAGGGACTTTGGTGCTTTTAATTCGGTAGGGCATGATGATGTTTTCATAGGCAGTAAATTCCGGAAGTAAATAATGAAATTGAAATACAAAACCAATCGCTTCATTCCGAACTTTTGCGAGATCATCCTTATTTTGGTTAATTTCTTTTGCATAGTAATAACATAGCCCTTGAGCCCAATCCTCGCTTATAATTCAAAGAAAAAAGGAGACAACCATCCATCTGTCATGAAACAACCATCCAAAACTGTGACTAATTTAAAACCTTATTTCTTCGCCGGTCTAAAAACCGTATTTGCGGATCTTCAGGAAAAAGGCGTGGATATAATCCGCCTGGATATGGGTTCACCCGATCTTCCACCAGCCAGCTTCATTATTGACATGCTTATCGAGTCGGCAAAAAATCCCAAAAAGCATGGCTATTCCCCGGCGGGTGGTTCTCCTGGTTTTCTACAAGCCGTAAGCACTTATTACAAGCGCCGTTTTGATGTCGACATTGACCCCAAAACTGAAGCCCTTGCTCTTATCGGTTCGAAAGAGGGTCTTTTTAACCTCAACCATACACTTCTCGATCCAGGTGACATGGTATTGTTACCGGATCCTTATTATCCGGTCTACCTGGCAGGAGCACAGCTCGCTGATGCACGATATCATTTTATGCCCCTGACCAAAGATAATGACTTCTTACCTGATCTCGATGCGATCCCTGAAGAAGTAGCTAAAGAAGCCAAGATCATGTGGCTCAATTATCCCAATAACCCCACAGGTGCAATAGCAGACCTGGATTTCTTCAGACGGGCTGTAGCTTTTGCAAAAAAATACGATATTGTCATTGCCCACGACGCACCTTATTGTGACCTGTGTTTTAACGGTTATGAAGCGCCCAGCATATTGGAAGTGGAAGGTGCCAAAGATGTTGCGGTTGAGTTCAACTCGCTCTCAAAAACCTATAACATGGCTGGCTGGCGTATTGGCATGGCGGTTGGAAACAAAGAAGCCATTCGTTTACTGGCGAATTACAAAAGCCAGATCGACTCATCCATCTTCATGCCAATCCTGGATGCCGGTCAGGCTGCCCTCACCTCCGATCAATCCTGGTTGGTGGATCGCAACAAGATTTATGAAAAACGCCGCGATGTGGTTTACAAAGGTCTCAAAGAATGCGGTTTTGAAGTGGATCTCCCCCAAGCCGCCTTGTATTTGTGGGCGAAATTACCGCCAAAATTTAATGACCCTGTTAAATTCTGTGCCGATCTGCTTAATGATACCGGTGTGAGTATGACTCCTGGTGTGGTCTATGGTCCCAGCGGTAAAGACTACATCCGGATTTCGATTGTGATTCCAACAGACCGGATCGAAGAAGCGATCGGGCGTATGAAAACCTGGATCGAACAACAGTAAGCACTGGACTTACCTATAATTGACTATAGAAACTGAAGAACAAAAAGAAAAAGCAATCCTGGTGGGCGTTCGAATCGGACAAGAAGCCCACCAGGGTTTGACCCTGGATGAAAGCCTGCAGGAGCTCGAATTGCTGGCAGAAACTGCCGGGCTCGAAGTGGTGGGCTCTATCACACAGAACCTCGAAAGTCCGAATCCGCGTACCTACATTGGTAAAGGAAAGCTGGAAGATCTGAAGTTGCTCGTCGAGGAATTTGATGCAGATACTGTTCTTTTTGACGAAGAATTATCTCCCCGGCATCAGCGCGAGTTGGAAAAAGAATTCGACCGCAATGTGAAGATCCTGGACAGGACTGCATTGATCCTGGATATCTTTGCCCAGCACGCTGATACTCGTGAAGGTATGCTGCAGGTTGAATTGGCCCAATATAAGTATCGCCTGCCGCGCCTGACACGAGCCTGGACTCACCTTGCTAGGCAGACCGGTGGGGCTTCCGGGCGAAGCGGCAGTGTGGGTGGTGTTGGTCTTCGCGGTCCGGGTGAGACTCAGCTGGAAGTCGACCGGCGTGAGATCA
>ENA-UOOK01001000-UOOK01001000.1-fermentation-metagenome-genome-assembly--contig:-NODE-1000-length-38084-cov-5.906229_pt1 | contig 38084 bp, 30 predicted proteins | sample MGYA00245777_ERZ724023 | MGnify/ENA primary metagenome ERZ724023 (study PRJEB28704, sample SAMN03018312) | fermentation metagenome | biome: anthropogenic terrestrial biome; feature: soil; material...
GGCTCATAAACTCCTGCATGCAAGTGTCCTGACAGTGATACCGTTTTCGTTGTCCCGCTTACCGTAAGTGGAGACGTATTATTCGACGTTGTGCCCCAGCTTACGGGAGTGCCTACAGACGAAGCAGGAACATTAACCCAGTGCGTTCCGTTGAACTGTAGCAAGTTATTGGCGGCTAGAGAGGTAAGCATAACATCACTCAATCCTGAAAGAGAACCGCCACCGCCTCCGCCTCCAAAACCGTGCAAAAAACCAAAAATCGTTACGCATGTATATAACTACTACAACTATTTATGCGTAAGCGGAAGTTGTAAAGGAAGTTACAAATGTTGCAACGCCCAAAGTTGTTTTTGTTCGATACAAAAAAACATGTTATCTTCTAACATGTGCCATGAAGTTTTCCTTTGGAGTAAAAATTCGTACAATTAACTAATAAATGCTATATTTTGTTCAATGTTTTCGGAAATACTTTGGAAATTTAATTTTTTTATTACACAATTAACGGTTGTTTTAAACATTCCTTGACTTTTTAAGTTTTTTTATTAAGATTGACTATTTTCTTAAAATTATGCTTTCAAACCATTGTTCTTGAAACTCAGTTAAAGCTCTTATTTGGTCATCGGTATAGTTTCGTCCTTTTTCCATTACAATTAATTTATCATCGTTATCATTAGTTCTATGAATAATGGCAACCACTTCTCCTTCAAACTCATTTAACGGCTTATGAATCCCTAAGACATAAGCGTCTAGTTCTTCGCCATCTCCTGAAACAGTATTTGGAATATAGCCATAATTCACTTCGTAAATAAAACCATGTTTAGGGTGTGATGAACCCAAAGGTCTATCCATTTTTACATTTACTATTTTACCTAAATAATTTTTATTCATTTTATTACCTTTAGTAAGATAATATTATAATTATATTTCAAAATCAAACGTATTATCTTTATAATCTTTTAATTTTATAATTTTATTGTTATTTTCAATTTTTGCCGTTATATACTGCGTGTAGTTAAAGTCATAATATTTGTATTAGAAATCCGCCTTTTTTAAAAAGTCCATGCGCCCGACTTCAAACCGAATAATATATAATTTGAATGATGAACAATGCTATTTGATTTGTTTCTGCATACCTGACTGTAAGTTTTGTTTCTGTTTGCATAATTAAAAACTTCCTAATATTTTAAATTTATTTTTCCACAAAAACGAGTTTATTCATCTGGGAGTAAACTCGAAAGTTATTGTGAATTAATTGGCGACAAAGAAGAGCAAGTAATTAAGACTTCTTTACATATATTTACAATGAAGATAAAGAAAATGCTATATTGATATTAAACCAAAGAATAGGCAAGAAAGTAGGCAACAAAAAATAAAATATAAAAAGTAAAATAAAAAAAAACAACACAAAAACAGCATTTTAACTATAAAAAAAGCCTAAAAATAATGAAATATAAAATCACTAACTTTCCGCCAAAAAGTAAAGGGCGCTATCTATCGCCCTTTTTTTAGCTTCCAACCTAAGTTTTGTATTTTTCTGTATATGTCGGATTTGCATTTAAAAGAACAAAACTGCCTTTTTTCACTTTAAGTTGCGATAACCAAGTTTATATATTAAACTTATTATGCCACTATAAAAAAGTTCTAATCATAAAAAGTTTAAGGCTTTGTTTGTGTTTAAATTAATATATTTATTGTTAATTGTTTTTTCTAAATTTTTGCATTGATTCTATTTTTAATTTTTATTTGCGGAAATCATTTCTATCAAGTGTAATTAATCGCCTAATTTTAGGAGGGTTAATGAAGGTGTTGTTGTTGGCCTGAAATTAACTGTTCCTCCTACCTCGCTAAAAATAACAAAATCTAAAACATCGTTAGCATTTAATCTGATAATAAAATCTGAAGTGTCACTAATTGAAATAATATTTACAGTTAAACTATGCTCCATTTCTGGAATTATTATCCCATTAATCCTTAGAGCAATTTTCACTTCAAAAGCATCTCCGCCTGATGTTAAAGCGGAAAATTTTTGAGTAACACTATAGTCACCAGTTACAATTATTGTAATTGTATTAACGCCCAACACAACATTTTGATAAGGCATTTGATTAGGCATGGGCAATTGTTCCTCTATATTTAAAGGTGGCACAATGATACTGCTTATACTTTTATTAAACAATCCACCATACGCAACAATTTGGGCCTGCCCAGTTGCGCCAGTTGGACCTGTTACACCTCTTGGACCTTGAACTCCTTGCGGACCTCTCGGACCAATTGCGCACTGGCAACAACAATTAGGAAATGGATTACAACTGAAATTGCAACAATCATCTTTATAAAAATTATTATTATTCATAATTATCCTTTAATTCTTCTAAAATCATATTGATTTAATCCATTTTATGCTGATTAAATCTAATTGGATACTATCAAAATAATTTATCGTTGTTAGTAAACATTGTTATAAAAAAATTAAAATTGTATTGAGAAGAAATCCTATATAATTAAAATGATAAATTTTAAGTTGGTTTTATAAGATTATTTAACGAAATTCTAATAAGTGAGTTAAAATGAAAGAAAAATAAAATACTTGTAATAACTTGACAATTTAATTGTGCAAGATTTATAAATATAACTTAATTTTTTGTAAATATCAAATATCTACTAACAACAATTATTACTTATTTAAATGGGTGTCATTTTAAATTTAATCAACATAGAATGTATTAAATCAATATGATTTTAAAAGAATTAAAGGATAAGTTATGTATAATAATAATTTTTATAAAGATGATTGTTGCAATTTGTGTTGTAATCCATTTCCTAATTGTTGTTGCCAATGCGCAATTGGTCCGAGAGGTCCGCAAGGGTTAAGGGGACCACAAGGCATACAAGGTCCTACTGGAGCAACAGGCGCAACAGGCCCTACCGGTGCTACAGGAGCGACAGGCGCAACAGGAGCGACAGGTCTTACAGGTGCAACAGGCCCTACTGGTGCTACTGGAGCGACAGGTCCAACCGGACCAACTGGTCCTATATTTATTCCGCAAGGAACATTTTATACTTTTGAAACAGGACCTTTTGAACCCGGAGCAATTATCCCAATTACAGATGAAACTTCAACAAACACGCTAAATGCATTTGAAGTAACAATAGATGGCAGAGTCAGTGTTGTAAATGCTGGCGTTTATCTTGCCGATGTGCGTATACAGCTGGCACCGGGTTCCGCAGGAGTATTGAGACTGCAAAAAAATGATGAGAGTGTTGCTGACTCATATTATAGCTCTTTTTTGAACAATGATACAAATTCAAGCGGCTTGTTTGTTATCAATACCATTTTAATAATAAATGCGGGCGACACAGTATCATTAATTAATTTTGAAGGTCCTCAGTTTACTATAGAACTATTGGGAATGATTGATAATGAAGAAAGTCCAATAGGGAATCCCACATCATCACCGTCAGCAACAATAAGATTAGTGCGCTTGTCTGACATATAAAAAATTTAAGGATTGACATTGATTCGGGTTGACTTGATTTTGTTGCAATAAGGCATCTTAGAACTAATAAAACAAAGTGATTACAAAATTAAAAAATTAGCAAAAATTTAAAATACGACAGAGTTAACCGACTCTCTTCAATTTTAATAATTACTAAAAAGCCACTTTAAGTCTGTTAAGACAAAGTGGCTTTTTTATATGGAGGAGAACACAAGTTTTGGCAAAAGAGTAATATCAATGGTTTGAAATGACTTTTGAAAAAACTTCTAATAAAACTTTTCTATCAGGAAACTCAGAGAATATTATTTTAGTAAAAACGTACTATGAAATTCGAAAAAGGAAGTTTAGCACATTTTAATTTATCTCAAGAAAAAAATTTTATAATTTAAAGAAAATGTTAAACTCATCTGTAAGAAGATTTTAAATTTTAATCATTTTTAGAGTTAAAAAATGTAATTTTTTTAATGCAAAAATTATTTCAATTATTAATAATAATATCAAAAAAAGTTTTCAAAAAAAATAAAATATGATATGATTATATTATAAAAATATAAAAGGAGAAAAAAACATGGCAGATAAGAAAAAAGCTCCTGCTAAAGCTGCTCCAGCAAAACCAACAACAAAGAAAAAATAACAGCTTTCGGGTATTAAGTTTTAAAAATTACCTCGGCGAAAAATGTTAGCAGATTCGCTCTCAAACAAGTATAGTCTTTCATTCTCTTATGTTCGACTATTTTTTATACAATGGCGCGTGGGAGTGTTCTAGGATTGCTTTCGTCACTTAGTGTGATTCTTACATAGCGATTTTCTAGATAAGTTTACAATAACTTTAAACAACATTATATAAAACTTTTAAATAACTCGAAAAAAAGATATGAGAGAAATTCTTTGAAGTTTATCTCTAACCTTCCGTCAAAAAGCCTGAAAAATTCAGGCTTTTTTATATTTTTTTAGTGTTGATAACTTAATCAAAAAAAACCATATAAAGTGTAAAAATAAAAAAATTAATGTAATAGTTACGGTTGCCGTTTTTTAATCCAAAAAAGAATGCTTAGATTGAAATTATATTAAATATATTAGGCATATTGATATTAAAGGTGCTAAACGATATAAGATATTTAATACTTTCATGTGCTATTATTTTCCATTGAAATAGAAGATGTGATGACTTTTAAAAAAAGTATCAAAGAAATAGGAGTGAAAAATATAGTAAATAAATTATATAGGTAGTTGTATGTAAAAAGTGTTGATATCGTTAAGTTTTTTAAAACGAACAACAAACACGAATATATTTAATTTTTTAATTAAAATAAATTTTTTTATATGCCGGTTATAGTTGCCGTTTTTTAATCTAAAAAAAGAATGCATAGATTGAAATTATATTAAATATATTAGGCATATTGATATTAAAAGTGTTAGAATAAACGGTGTAAGAAAAAAGCAGTGCATCAACATTTTATTTATTAAAAAAAATAATCATATCAAAATAAATTATTTTACATTAAACAAAAAAATTAAAAAACCAATGAAAAAATAATTAGCGGATTTTTAAAAAAGAAAACTTATTTAAAATTAATTAATGCGTTAAAACAATAAAAAACTATTAGTGGAATTTTTAAAAGTATTTAAAAAAATTACTAATATATCAAAGTAAACTTTATATTTGTAAAGAAAAAACATAAAGAAATCAATTCATCAAAAGAAAATCAAAACACAAAAAAGAATCAATAAATTCTAAAAGGTAAATCCATGAATGAAATAATATTAAAAGTTGAAAATCTAACAAAAAAATTTGGAACTTTAACAGCGGTAAATAATGTATCTTTTGAAGTTAGAAAGGGACAATTTTTTGCATTTTTAGGGCCGAACGGTGCAGGAAAAAGTACTACCATTAAAATCCTAACAACTTTACTTCAACAAGATAAAGGGAATTTTTATTTAAACAATCAAAACGATGATATATACATAAGAAAAAACATTGGCGTTGTGTTTCAAGAAAATGTGTTAGATGGGTTTTTAACAGTTAAAGAAAACTTGCTTTATCGCGGAGCATTATTTTTAAAAACAAGAGAAGAAATTATAAAAAGATATAATGAACTAAAAGTGCAGTTTGAGTTTGAATCATTTGAAAATAAGCAATGCAGGTTTTTATCGGGTGGGCAAGCACGCAGAGTGGAAATTGCAAAAGCATTTTTCGGAAATCCTGAAATTTTGTTTTTAGATGAACCAACAACAGGTTTGGATCCTGAAAGTCGAAAAATGGTTTGGCAAATCTTGGATGAACTTCGAAAACAAAAGAATACAACTATTTTTTTAACAACGCATTATATGGAAGAAACAAATGATGCAGATTATGTTGTTATAATAAACAAGGGAAAAATTGTTGCAAATGGCTCGCCTTACGAACTTAAAGAAACTTTTGCCAAGGATGTGTTTAAGGTTGTGCCAAATAATAAAGCGGAATATGCTAATTATTTGAAAGCTAAAAATATTACTCATAAAAAAATTGCAGACAGTTATGTGGTTTATGGCAAAGATAACAGGGAATGCTTAGATATCTTAATAGAGAACAAAGAAAACATAAAACAATTTGAGTTAATTAAAGGTACAATGGATGATGTGTTTATTCATGTTGTGGAAGGAGGAAAGAAATGAGTGAATTAATGACTCTAACAAAAAGACATATTAAAACTTTCTTACGAGATAAAGTAAGCGTATTCTTTTCCTTTTTAAGTATTATAATATTGCTCGCGATTTACTTATTGTTTTTAGGCAAAGTTTTTTCAGCTATACCGGGAATTGATGCGGCACAGCAAGGCAGGTTTACCATTGGATACATAATGGGTGGTGTGTTAGTTGTGGGTACACTTACATTATCTCTGGGAGTGCTGGGAGTTTATGTAACCGATTTGGAATCCAAAAAAATAAATGGTTTTTTAGTTACCCCGGTTAGCAGACAAAAGTTAACGCTTAGCTACTATATTGCAACGGTTGTTGTGACACTGGTACTAACAATAATAATGTTTTTGTTGGCATCTTTATATTTAGGTTTAAATTCAGGCGTATGGTTCAATTTGATGTTAGTTTTACAAGCAATAGCAGTGTTAACTCTTTTTTGTTTTATATCTGTTTCATTAAATATGGTGATTATGACCTTTGTGAAGAGTAGTAACGCATTTGGCACCGTTTCTTCGCTGGTGGGCACATTAATTGGTTTTATATCTGGAATTTATATTCCATTAACCATGCTTGATGATTTCACGCAAACTATTGCTTCCATTCTGCCATTTTCACACATGACAATGTATTTGAAAAAATTACTTATTGGCAATGATATATTAAGCAAAATTCCTGCTAAAGATATTGAAGGCATGGGTATTGTTAACTTAAAGTTATTTGGACTTGAAATTAATGATTATTTGCTATTTGCAATCTTTACTGTAATATCCATCGGTATACTCACAATTTCTTTTTACAGAATGAATAAAAAAGCAAGATAGTTTAAAGAGAAACAAATTGTTTTGATATAAGTTTTAAAATTGTTATTATTTAAATAAATTATTATTAGGAGATATTTATGAAAAAAGATTATACTAAATTCGTAGCCGGGTTATTTGTATTATCTGTTGGCGTTTTATTTTTATTGTCGGCATTAAATGTGCTTGGCGGTGTAAGTGTATGGCGTTTAATATGGCCACTTGCAATCGTTTCAGTTGGCTGTTCAGCATTAATTCCAAAGGGCGGAAAACTAGTTGGCGCAGGCGTTATTCTGGCAGGGTTATGGCTTTTCGTTTCGCCGTTTACAACTCTTGAAATTAAATACGAATATATAATTTCGATTGTAGTTGCTCTTTTGGGCATTAGCATAATTCTTAGTTTTTTTAAAGGTCCTAAAATATTTTCAGGTAAGGGCGGTAAAAACGAGTTAATTGTATTTAGCGGAAAAGAAGATATAGTTATTGATAAAGATTATGAGGGCGGAAATGCAGTAATTATATTTGGTGGCTATACACTTGATTTATCAAAAATGGAAATAACGCATGATATTAATATATCAGCGTTTACTTTGTTTGGTGGTTTAGAACTCTTTGTGCCCAAAAATGTTAAACTAGATATAAGTACTTCTGCAATTTTTGGCGGAGTTGAAAATAAGGCAATCAATATTGATTCTACCGATGAATTTACTATTCACATTAATGTGTTTGCATTATTTGGCGGAGCAGATATAAACAATAGATAAAAATTTAACAACGGACATAATGGTGTTTTTTTTGCAAAAGCTGAAATCATGATTAATTAGTGAAACTTTATTTTTCTGATATATAAATATAAAAAAAATAAAAATCTGAGTTTTCAGGTTTTTTATTTTTTTTGAAAGTGTTAAATTTCTTAACCAATTTTTTCTGACAACATGAGCTAAATAATTCATAAGTGCACGAGATATATTTTTTTTAAGAACACAACATACTTGGATTGATTGTATTTTTTTTAAAAAATTATAAAATACAACTATAAATTGATTATTTTTTTAAAGTGCAACATTATTTAGAATTTATTATATTTTTTTTTTGGTGAAAAGATTATTATTATCTATAATTTTTTTAAAACTCAACCACCCCTTTTTGTTTTCAAAAATTAGATATTTTAAGCCTAAAACTTTCCATAATTTATCATTGCTTATTTCAGCAATTTGTTCAAACTTGTATTTATAGGCGGATATATCTTCGTTTTTAAATAAGTTGTTTTCCTCATTTCGTGGTCTTAATAGATTAATTACTGCTTCGAGTCGGTACAGTGTTTCATCATCAATGTAGTCCCCAGCAATTAAGATTTGCCGTCTTGTTTCAAAGTCGTTTTTAATATTTGTAAAGTCATTTTTTATTTGTTCAAGCATTTTATCTTTTTCCACAATTAATTCAATTTTAGTTTTGCAATCTATCATAACCTTTTCTTCCAATGTTATTGTGTCGTTAGACAAATTTAGCAATGTGTGTTTTTCAATAATTTCCAAATTCTTAATAAAATGATTTATAACTTGATTTATATTTTTATTCTCGAAATCAAAGGATAGTGTTTCGCCGTTTGTTTTAGTGCTGTTTATTACTTTATAAATATCCATTACAATTCTATTAAAAATTATGAGCATGCTTATTATTTTTCTTTTTATATCAGTGTTCATAAGTTCTAATTGCTTGTTTTTTAGTTTATTTATGTTTATATTGTTAAATATTTGAATTAAACTTGCAACTATTATTGAACTAAATATTCCTATTCCAAAAGAACCGAGAAGTCCAAAATATGGATTTTTAATATTTACAACGTTTAGTATGATAAGAATGATAGATGCTATAATGCTAATTATATATGCATAAAGATTTGATTTTTTCATGTGGTCGCTCCCTAAATTTATTGTATTTTTTCTAATCTTTATTTATTTAAAAAATAAGATATATTGATAGTGCTTTTAATTAATTTTTACTCATTTAAAAATTTGTAAAATACTTAAAGTACTACTGCTTTTATTAACGCAGTGCGTGTTCAGATATGGTGTCGTCATCTTCAAGAGAGAGTTCATGTTTATGAGGATGTGCACTTTTCGGTTTACGAATAAAATGTAGCACTATAATTGGCATGTAGGTTAAGAAAAGTAATAATAGCACCAAAACAAAATAGGTATAAATGTGTGAGAAGTTTGGGAATAGGTTAAAAGGCAATCCGTTTTCTCGCAAGTATAAGAAGTTTTGATTTTTACAAAAATAGTTTCCAAGGCTGGCGTGACCAACTAGCAATACTAGCATTATTGGAATTTGCCAACTGTCGCGTATTTTAATTTTAAAATAGCCAGTTGCAAAACATGCAACGGACACTGCAATCATCATAAAGTGGAGAAGTATGCTTTCTATGTCTAGAAATGTGAAAATTTCGAAAGCATAATAATCACCAAAAATAAATGTTAAAATACCGCCATAGAAAGTTACACCAAGAATTGGCAAAAAGAATTTTTTTGTTTTTGTTAAATAAAACGCTGGAAACACAAACGCCATAACATGACATAAATGCCAAGGTAGTATTTCAACAAACGAGTTAGTTGCAGTTGTCCATAAAAGAATCATCCTAAATAATCTTGATATCATCATAATGTAACAAAGCACTGTCGTTAGCTTTAATGCAAACTGTTTGTGTTTTTTAAATAAAAAATAAAATGCAACAATACATGTTCCCATCAGTATCATTAAAACAATATGGATAGTTGAAAATAGCCCGCTTCCTTTTGGAAGAGCTTCTTCATTGGCAAGTAACCAATCGCTAAAACTATAAAGCATTTTGTTCATAAGTGGAAGATTTTCCTTTTAGTGTATATAACACTATACATCAAAATCCGCCAAATTCATAGTAAATCCATTAAATTAAGCAGAGGAAAAACAAACTATTTGTGGGAAATATAAAAATAAAACCACGCGAATTTTTCCGTGGTTATTTATTTTTTAGTTTGATGAGAATTTACTACTTAATATATTTTTTTAAAAAACTTTTCTCTTATAGATTTTTGGTTTAATAAATAAAACAGATTTTTTATTGTAAGATAAACATGTAAATGCTAATAATTATTTACAAACTTAATAAATATAGTTTTTGTAAGCATTTTTTAATTTTTTAAAACTACAAATATTTTATTAAAGAATTTTTTTTTAATATAATATCGCTCACAATATTTTTAAGATATATTTTTTTAGTTTACTTCTGCAACTGGCACAACGGTATCTTTAAGCACATGATTAACAGGATGCTTAGCAAGTTTTACAGTGTGGCGATATTTTTTGTCATCTTTAATCACTTCAATTTTTACTTCATCGTTTGCACTATGGGCAAAAAGTGCGTTTCTAAGGTCTAATGCATTGTTGATTTCTATGTCATCTAATTTTGTTATTATATCACCTTCTTTTATATCCCATTTGTGTAATGGACTGGTGCTTGCAATGTCAATAATATATAAACCCTTGTCTTCGTTCGTCAGTTGATAATAGTTTGCAATTTCAGCGTCATAACCAAACACACCAAGATAAGGCGTTTGAAAGGATATATTTGTTGTGAGAGAACCTAATAAATTACGGAAGTTTTTAACAGGTATAGCAAATCCTAAGCCTTCGCTACTAGATATTTTTAAAGTGTTGATACCAATCACTTCACCGTTTTTATTTATAAGCGGACCACCGCTGTTGCCGGGGTTAATGCTAGCATCATGTTGGATTAGGTTGTGCATATATGAGTCACCGGATAAACTCCCCACACTTAGCGTTCTATTAATAGCACTTAAAATTCCTTTTGTGAATGTGTGTTTTAAAAGCAAACTTAATGGAGTTCCAACTGCTAACACTTCTTCACCTACGCTTAAATCATCGACTGTCGCTAGTGGTAAAAAGGGTATGCTATAACTTGTTTTTAGTATTGCCAAATCACTAGCTGAATCATCGTAAATAAGCTTTGCTTTTACTGTTTCTTTGTTAAGCAAATGCAAAAGAATATTATTCGGGTTTAGAATAACATGCGAGTTTGTTAAAATATATCCGCCACTTGCCACGCATACACCCGAGCCCACACTTTCTCCCGTTACATCACTGCTGGATATTCCCACTATAGCAGGCGATATGCCTTCTGCTATTGAAACAAAATCAGACACATTAGTGATTGTTATTAGTCTTTCACTCATATCTATATAGGGATCAATGTTGGTAGTATTTTGAGTGCAGCCGCTAAGCAGTAGCACAAAGCACATAAAAAACAAAATTTTTTTCATTTTATCTCCAATTAATTATTAAAAATATTATCTGCAAAAAATGAAAATATATTAATTTTATTAGCATGCCTTCTTATAACAATTTTTAAATTCGCTTTGAAAAAGATGCAATGTAGTGATAAAATTAAAAAAACAAATTGCGGTAGGGAAATTACAGTTTTAAAGGGTTACAAAAAAATATGCATAAAATAAATTTTAACGCAAATAAAAATGTGAAATATTCAACGTTAGACGCATTTAAAATCTTTTTCTGGTCGCTAATTTTTACGCAATTAGCATCTTTTATAGTTGTGTTTGTGCTTTCGAATATTAGTGCAACAAATGGTATTACTTATAATGAGCTTATAAGTAACAAATGGATTGTGCTTGCGTTGATGCTTATTTACCCTGCCGTTTTAACAGCGTTATTTTTCAACTATAATTCAAAATATAATTTTGATATTAAAAAAGCGTGCGGTTTAAACTTCAAGTTCGATTATATTCAAGTGGGAATAACACTGTTGCTCAGTTTTTCTTGCTTATTTTTAATTGCACCTTTTATAAATTTATTAGATTCGCTTTATAAGTGGATTGGTTACTCACCTAATAGCAATCTGTTATTTAATATGACTACTCCGCTCGATTTAATTCTGTCGATACTGGTTGTTGCACTTGTGCCAGCAGTGGTGGAAGAAACTATATTTCGTGGTGTTATCCTGCGAGGGTTACTTGGCAAGTTTAAACCGCATATAGCAATTATTTTATCGGCATTGTTTTTTATGCTTATTCATGGTTCCTTGCAACAAACAGTTTATCAATTTATCTTAGGTATAGTGCTGGGATATGTTGCAATTTTTGGTGGGATACATTATGCCATGTTATTACATTTTTTTAATAACGGGATAGTTCTGATTATTAATTATTTTTCTACCCCTGTTGATACCGTTGCACCTATAATGGCATCAAATGTGATAATTGCAATTATAATGTTTATATTTGCCATTGCTGTTTTTGTTGGTTTGTTAAAATATATGAAAAATGTTGGGAGTGTAATTGCTAAACAAAACCAGGTTATGAACAGCGAGGCCGACAAAGATATAGAAGTGATGCCAGATAGTCAAGCCGAAATTAGTAATAAATCAGGTGTGAAGGGAAAAGAAGGTTGGTTGACAACTGCTCTTAATAAAAATGAAGTTTTATATTTAACAATGTCACTTGTGTTTTCCATCAGCATTTGGTTGGCTAATACTATATCAAGTATAAGTTAAATTTTAGGGAAATATGGATATAAAAGAAAGTCGAAAATCAATCAAAACCACCTACCTTATATATTTTATAAGCATGCTTTTGTTTGTTTTAGTGCGCATATTGGTAGCGGAAAACATATTGCGTTTCACAAATAATGCCATTATTGAAAGTGTTATATTCTCAACCATAACGCAAATTTTATTGATGTTATTATTGCCTCTTACCTTATACTGTTTGTTTATGAAATCAAAACCAAAAGCAGTTTTTAATTTGTGTAATTTTAAAAAGCCTAGTTATGATGTGATTATTATTAGTGTGCTGTTTGGGTTCGGTGCATTTATCTTTAATATGCTTATTTCCAGTTTTTTTAATGGAATTTTAGGATTTTTAGGATATAGAGGTTCGGCGTCTTATGTGCCGATAGATTATGGTTTAATTAATTTTTTATTCGATATTTTGCTTGTGGCAATTTTGCCAGCAATTTGTGAAGAATTTATGCATAGAGGCATACTTCTTCAAGGTGTTAAAAGTATGGGCTATAAAAAAGCAATACTTTTTAGTTCTCTTCTTTTTGGATTAATTCATCTTAATGTTGAACAGTTTTTCTATGCGGCAATACTGGGTGGACTTTTAGCAATAATCACAGTTGCAACTAAAAATATTTGGCCGGCGATAATAATTCATTTCGTTAATAATGGAATAATAGTTTATTTAAGAGGTGCTAAGGTTTTTGATTGGTTTGGCGGAAATTATATTGAAGTTCTCATGGGATATTTTGAAGGGTTTAACTTATTTTTATTTATTAGTTTGATGATAGTTATATTTTTAGCAGTAATTAGTTTTTTGATTTTTTTAGTTTATTTACTTTTCAAGCGAACGGTTGTAAAGCAAGTTGAAACTCAAATTTTAAAAAGTCATAATCAAAAAGTTGGTATTAGTTTTAATAACACTAAGTTTGACAGCGAAATTAAAAAAATAATCGATAAATCCACAATTAATTTGGATTATAATAACATGAGAAGTATACTAGATATAGTGTTACCTAAAGAAAAAGAAATTTATAAACCAGTGTTAAGCGATAAAATATTTTTGTATGTTTCAATTTTCTTGGGAGGATTAACAACGCTATTCACATTTATTTGGGGGTTGTTATAATGAAATTTCGAATTGTTTGCGTGGGCAAACTAAAAGAAAAATACTGGGCGAATGCGTGCGCAGAATATATTAAAAGATTATCTAAATTTCATGAAGTGGAAGTTATAGAAGTGGGTGAAGAAAAAATCCCCAGGAAGTATTCCAGCGCTGATATTGCAAAAGTGCAAGTTAAAGAATGCTTGGCGTTAGATAAACATATCAAAGGATTTTTTATGGTGCTTGATGAAAAAGGACAAAGATTCAATAGTGAAAACTTTGCTAAAAAGTTAAAAAGCATTGCGGAGAAAACTTTTATTGTTACTTTTGTTATAGGTGGTAGTTTTGGTTTGAGTGAGAGCTTTAAAAGTAAAGCACATTTAAAATTATCGTTTTCCGATTTCACTTTCCCTCATCAACTAATGCGAGTGGTTCTTCTTGAACAACTTTACCGTGTGTCAACTATAAACAATAATATACCGTATGCTAAGTAAAGGAGAGAGTATGGAAGAGTTTATGGATGAGGCAATAAAAGAGGCTAAAAAATCCATTAAAACTGGAGATGTGCCTGTGGGTGCGATAATAGTAAAAGATGGAAAAATAATAGCACGCGCTCATAACACCAAAGAAAAGAAACAGTGTGCGGTGAATCATGCGGAAGTATTAGCAATTATAAAAGCAAGCAAAAAAATAGGGAATTTCCGTTTAGACGATTGTGATATTTATATAACCAAAGAACCTTGTCTTATGTGTATAGGTGCAATTCTTAGTGCTAGAATAAAAAAGATTTATTTTGGAGCGTACGACAAAAAGTTTGGTGCGATTGAATTTGCAAGTAACAATAATTTTAACCATACATGCGAACACGAAGGCGGAATAAAAAAGGATACATGCGAGAAGTTATTATCAAATTTTTTTAAGGAGATAAGAGCATGCAAATCGAATTAGAAGAAAAAACCGAAATCATAAAAGAAAAAGATGCCACAGATATTTTTGTTATTATTTTAAAAGACCTAACCAAAAAAAATTTTAAAATATTAGGTGAATATGAGCATGAATGGGTGGGAAATGCTGTGAAGTCGTATAACACCACAACTATCGACTACGATGGGAGTGTGGATGTTAAACAACTAATAAAACCAATTCTCACAAACGCACATTTCACGGTGGTTTTATTTTCCAACACGCCACTTTTAACACAAGAAACGATGCGAGATATTGTGGAGTACATAACTGTTAAAAACACAAACGCCTGTAAACTTCCCAGTGGTTATGTTTTTAAAACTATTTATTTAAAAAATGCTTTTGAAATTATCTTTGATAGTTTTTATATGAAAAACGAGCAAGATTTTTACGAGGTAGAAAGTATAAGCGATTTGCATTTTGTTTGTGATACTCTTCAAAAGCGAATTTTTGATTATCACAGTGAAAATGATGTGGAAATATTACATCCCAAAAACACTTATATTGAACGGGGCGTGTCAATCGAAAAATATACTGTTATTCATGGCGGCGTGGTACTAAAAGGAAATTGTAGGATAGGGAAAAACTGTGAAATAGATGAATTCTCCAAAATAACAAATTCAAAAATTGCAAATAATGTGAGAATATCAAATGCAGAAATTGAAGACAGTGTTATTTTTGAAAATTGCAGAGTGTTGCCATACTCTTTCATATCAAACTGTGTAATTGAAAAAAACTCCACTATTTTGCCACATAGCCATTTAACAAAAAAGAATTAATGGAAATTAAAAAAGCAAGGGAGAAAACATGTTAGTTATTGTGGGGCTGGGTAATCCCGGCAATGAATATAAAAACACATATCATAATGTGGGATTTATAGCACTTGATGCGTTTGCAAAAAATAATAATCTTAAATTTACTTCTAAGAAATATAATTCGCAAGTCGCAAAAGGTTGTATTAACGGTGAAAATTTTATGATAGTAAAACCGCAAACATATATGAATTTAAGTGGAACTGCTGTGAGTGAAATTGTTAGAAAACTAAAACTACCACTAAGTAACCTGCTTGTTATTTGCGATGATGCAGATTTGCCACTGGGCACAATTAGATACCGTAAAGTGGGAAGCGGTGGCACTCATAACGGCATGAAAAATATCGTTGAAAGATTATCAGCCACAAATTTTGCACGCATTAAAATTGGTATTGGCAGAGACGACCGTATGCCACTGGAACATTTTGTTTTGAGTGTAATTTCACCCGATAACAAAAAAATACTAGAAGAAAAATTAGAAAAAGTTACAGATATAATATTTAAGTTTATTGAAACCAGAGGACAATTAGAAGGAGAAACTATTTCGTAAATAATGTTCAAAAATTTTTTTAGCCACGGTGGAATTTTAAATGCTTTAACTAGTGCTATTGAAGAAAATTATAAAATAAGTGTTTTTGGATGTGGTATAGGTGAGAAGTTAGCGATAATGAATTGTGTGGATAAATTCATTTTTTTTGTTGCAAATAATGAACAAGAAGCAAATGAGATTTATAACTTGCTGGAAGGCATGCAGTTTAAAGTTGGACTAATTAAAGAAACGCCAAATATTGAACTTAATGATATAAATAATATTTTTATTGAAAACATTTCTATTTTAAGAAAATGCTATTTAAGGGAGTTAGACGCATTAGTGGTTGTTTCTAAAACACTGCTATATAACTGGCCAAGTAAAGATAAAATAATAGAGGAAAAAATCGAAATTGTAAAGAGCAAAAAATATGATTTAACTAACTTTGTTGAAAAACTTTCCCGTTTTGGTTATAAGCGTGAAGGTGGTGTAACAAGTCGTGGCGAGTTTAGTGTTCGAGGCGATATCATTGATGTTTTTCCAATTAGTGAAAATCAACCTTATAGGATATATTTTGATTTTGATGAAGTGGAAAGTATTAAACAAATTGACACTGCCACTTTTTTATCCACTGTTGAAGAAGACTCAATTTCTTTTTATCCAAGTAATTTATTGTCGCTAGATAAAGCGGAACTGCTGGCAAGTTTAGATAACATTAAAATAATTAATAACGAAATAAATGAAATAATATCCAAAGCCAAAGAAATGGTGGAGTTAGAAAACTATAAAAGTAATTATTGGTTTTCTGCGTTTGTGGAAAATTCATTTTCTAACATTTACGATTTTTTGCCCGAAAACACCGCTGTTTATTTTTCTGATGCAAAAATTGTTTATGATAATTTAGCATTAGAAGTTCAATTGCAACATGAACTTATTAATGAGGGAATAAAAAATAACAATCTTCTTAGCATACATGAAAAATTAAAGTTTAAATTAGATAATGCATTTAAGTTTAACCAGTTGCATTCTCTAATTGCATTCCAAAGTTTATCTAACGCGAATAAGTTATTCCACCCAAATAAAGTATTTAATTTAAAAGTTTTACCAACAACAAACTATAATAAAAACTTTGAGTTATTGCTTGCCGATATTAAACACTATAAAGATAAAAATTTTACAATTTTATTATACGCTAAAGGTGCAGAAGGGCTTAATAAAATCTCCCGTATGCTTGACGGAAAAATAAGTTATAATATTTGCCAAAATTTAGTGCAAGCAGAAAAGTTTAACATTAATATATTACCTAAAAATTATCCACTTTCTTTTTCTTTTATTGAAGAAAAATTAATAGTAATAGGCACTAGTTCTATTTTTGCAGAAAACAAAAAAGTTTATGACGAAAAGATAAAAAAGTTAGATGTTTTTTTGCCTGAGGCAGGCGATTATGTGGTGCATAATCATCATGGTGTGGGCAAATGTTTAGGAGTGAAATCACTAAATATCTATTTATCCTCATCATCTTCTTCTCTTAGAGATTATGTTGTTATCGAATATAAAAATAACGACAAACTTTATCTGCCTGTGGAAAACATTGACAGTATTTCTAAGTTTGTTGGAAGTGATAAAGCGCCAACTATAAATAAGCTAGGTGGCACTGAATTTTTAAAAACAAAAAATAAAATTAAAGCATCATTGAAAGAAATGGCTTTTAATCTTATAGAGTTATATGCCGAGCGTGAGCAAGTGGTGGGCTACAAATACCAACCTGACGACGAATTAATGATTGCCTTTGAAGATAGTTTTAATTTTATAGAAACGCCCGACCAAATAACCGCTATAATGGATATTAAAAAAGATATGGAATCTGCCAAAGTTATGGATAGACTTGTGTGCGGAGATGTTGGATTTGGAAAAACTGAAGTGGCAATTAGGTGTGCGTTTAAAACAATCACAAACGGAAGAATGGTTGCGTTTTTATGCCCCACAACTATCCTTAGTGAACAGCATTATAACACTGCTCTTGCTCGCATGAAACAGTTTGGTGTGAGTGTGGAAGTGTTGAATCGTTTTAAATCCAATGCGCAAGTTAAGGATATTTATGAGAAGTTGGAACGCGGAGAAATTGATTTAATTATCGGCACTCATAAACTATTAAATAAAAATATTAAATTTAAAAACTTAGGGCTACTAATTTTAGATGAAGAGCAAAAGTTTGGTGTGGAAGATAAAGAGAAAATAAAAAATTTAAAGAAAAATATTAATGTGTTGACGCTAACCGCTACGCCTATTCCAAGAACTCTGCACATGTCATTAGTGGGAATTAGAGATATAAGCGTTATTGAAACGCCACCTCTTTCGCGTATTCCAACAGTTGTTAGTGTTACAGAATATAGCGACTATTTAATTAAAGTGGCAGTGGAAAAAGAATTAGCAAGAGCGGGACAAGTACTTATTATTTATAACCGAGTGGAAAGCATCTATCAGTTCGCAAGCAAAATAACAAACCTGCTTGGCGAAAATGTATCGATAGGTGTTGCTCATGGACAGATGGCGGAAAAGGAACTTGAAAACTCAATTTATAGATTATATAACGGCGAGATTGAAGTTTTAATTGCTACCACTCTTATTGAAAACGGTATAGACCTACCTAGTGCAAACACTCTTATTGTTATGAATGCCGATATGTTAGGGCTTTCTCAGTTATATCAATTAAAGGGCAGAATTGGAAGAAGTGACAGACAAGCGTATGCGTATTTCACCTATGATGGAAGAAAGTTGCTAACGGAAAATGCTTATAAAAGATTGCAAGCAATAACAGAATTTTCTAGCATGGGTAGCGGATATAAAATTGCACTGCGGGATTTGGAAATTCGGGGAGCGGGCAATGTTCTTGGTAAAGAACAACATGGACATTTGCAAAAGGTTGGATATGCAATGTATGTTAGTTTGTTAAATCAAGCGGTGGCGGAAGCAAAAGGCGAAAAGGTGGAGTTAACTCGGGAAGTAAGAATTGAAACCACATTAAACGCTTATATTTCGGCAGATTATATAGAAAAATATCAACAAAGAATTTCAGCGTATATGGCGATTTCAACCATTGATAGTGTGGATAAACTACAAACAGAATTAACTAATTTGCAGGATATTTATGGTGATGTGCCAATGGAAGTTAGTAACCTATGTAAACTAGCGTTTATAAAAAATCTTGCAAGTAAAAACCGAATAGAAAAAGTTGTTATAAAATCCAAAGAATGTTATTTGCAGTTTAGCCAAGTTAATGATTTAATTAATGAACGCATAAGTGAGATATGTTCTAAGTTCCCAAAAGAAGTTGTTTTAAAATTAGATAATTTGCCTATAATTGAAGTAAATGAAATAGGCGATGAAAAAGATAGTTTACATTTCTTAATTGCATTTTTACAGGAATTTGTTTAAAATTGTGAGAATGGACTAAATTTCACTTGATTAAACTAACATAATCTAGTATAATTATCTCTGCTAGTTGTTAAAATTAGAAGTACTGGTTTTTAACTGGCAAAACTTACTTTTAAAAAATTTTATGCTAAAAGGAATGCTTAAAACTTTGAAAAAAATATTAAGAATTGCATTTTTGTTATGTTTATGTGTTGTTTCATTTGTGAGTTTTACCGCTTGCAATATGCTTTCTTTAGACACGCAAAAAGATTATAATCAAATCGTTGTTGTTGCGGGTGATTTAAGCTTCACTAAGCGTGATTTAATCGAAAACTATTATAGTTATGGTTATCAATATTATCAAAATTCTAACGATATTAAAAGTGCACTAAAACAAACTGCAAAAACAATGGTTCAACGAGAATTATTATTTGAAGAAATCAAAAAAATAATAGATATAACTAACTTTGAAGGAGTAGATTACACTAACGAAATTAGATATAATGTGTTTGATTCAATGCAACAAGCGTATGATAAAATTGAAAAAGAAATTAGAAAAGAATGGTATGATGAAGAGTTTAACGAGGCAGAAAAGAAAACTCCGTTAAGAACAGAAAAGATTGAATATAAGCCAACAGTTAAGTTAAATGAACAAAATGAGTTAATAAGAATTATAGAATCTGATGAAAATAATAACTTAGAACAGATGCCAGCCGATTTTGAAACATATAATAAAAAATTTGAATCACAAACAGATAATAAGTTAAACGCAGAAACCTGGAGCAGGTATATAAAAAGTTTACAATCTGTTGCTAAGAATGAAAATAGACCACTAGATAAGCAATCATTATTAAAATTTGAGCAAGAGCGATTAATTAAACTTTACACCAATAATAAATATATAGAATTATATAAAGAATATGTGCTTAAAAATGCAGAAATAAGCACCGCAGAAGTAGTTAGATATTTTAAAAACGAATATGAGTATCAATATTCACTTTTTAATGGTTTGTTAAACACTTCTGCTTATGACACCGCTATGTCTAAAGCATCCAGCGAATTTGTGTTTTATCATGATGAGAAAAGTGAAGGCTATATTTATGTTAATCATATTTTAATTAAATTTGGTGACACCGTTTCTCAAATGATAACAAATAAAAAAAATGAGTATGGTATTACAACCGAAGAGCAAGAAAGTGAGTTATTAAAAGATAAAAATAGTAATTACTATAAAGATTATCAAGAAATTTTAAAGGCAGTTGAAGTAACTTATGAAAAAGACGGAGTAGTTCAAAAACCAATAACTTTAAGTGCTGTTCAAGATGAAATTATTCAATCTGTTAATAGTATTCAACTTTCAGATACGCAAGAAAGGTTTCAAGAGTTTGAACGATTAATGTATTTATATAACGATGATGCAGGCGCAATGAACGCAGACTTTTATTATAATGTTAACCTCGACACCGATGTTCAAGATAAAATGTTGAAACGGTTTGCAGATGCTTCTAGAACACTTGCAAGCGATTATAACTTGGGGCAAATTTATGCTGGCGGACCATTTGATGGTTTGGTTATCACCGAATATGAAACAGGAAAATATGGTGCACATATAATTATTCATGGTGGATTATCCGGAAACTTTATAACACCTAAAAATATTGATAGTTTAACTTATGATATGTTGCTAAATCAAAAAGTTAATCCTGCAAGCGACAAAACTTTATTCCAATATTTCTATGATAAATTGCAATTAGATAATGATATATTTGATAAAGCCACAGAATCTATTGTCAACACTCGTATGAGTGAGATTGGGAATGTGGAGTATAGAGAACATTACTACAAAAATCTTTGGAGTTAAGCAATAAGGGCGGAAGTCTTCTGTCCTTTTTTGTTGTAAACTTACCAAATCATTGTTAGAAAATTTCTTTTATTCTTAAAAAAAAAGTGCAAAATTTGTGAGTCTTTTTTTGCTTTAACTAGGAAGAGTGGTTTATTTATTTGTAAATATTTTTTGCCCAAGTTGTGTTTTTACGCTGTCGGTAAAAAGTTCAAAAATTTCTACACCTGACTTTTGCGTTATGAGAGGTTTTAGCAGTATGAATAAAAATTTGCAGATATTTGTTGTAAACTTACCAAATCATTGCTTAGAAAATTCTTTATTCTTACAAAAAAAGTGCAAAATTTGTGAGTCTTTTTTTGCTTTAACTTTGGGGCAAAGTAAAGACTTTTATTAAAATTGGCTTATAATAAAAGGTTAAAAAAAAGCAGACAATTAAATCTGCTTTTTGTTTGTGTTATAATTATTTAATTTTTTAACACTTCGTCGTCGTCTTTTTCGTCTGGAAAAGTGGTGTTATATATTTTATCGAAGTCTAATTCGTATTTGCCTTTATTGAGTCTTTTATATTCGTCGAACCTTTTATGAAATTCGCGAGTTGATGCGTTGGTTACTTTTTCTAAATGCATCTTCACTTTTTCACTATGAGTATTGATAAGTTGTGCTTTACTATCGCGTTCATCTGCTGTATGTTGGTTTGGACTATATCCTTTATTATGAAGGTCTTTAATTATTTCAATGAGTTTATTTTCGTTCTTTGAATTTAAATCTTCAAATTTATATTTGTCGGGGGCTTGCAACATTATTGTTTTAATGAGAGCTAATTTATTTGGCGAGGAAACATTTTTTTCTTTAGCGTCGGTTACTTCTGTTCTGTCGCTGTCGTTTTCCACAATCACAGTTAAAATGTTATTTTTAATTAAATAATTGTTTATTGTTTCAAAAACCTGCAATTCTAATGCTTGCATAAAGCCCGAAACAACTGTTATTCTAACTGTGTTATCTTCACCGTCTATGTCAATATAATTTGTTCGCACGCAAATATCAAAAAATTTTTCACAAGCCTTTTTAATATCTAACCCAATAAAATTTTCATCTACTAGTAGTATTTTTGCTTGGTCGTTTATGGGATAGACTGTTAGCACCTTGTTATTATCATCAGTGATAAACTCCACTTTAGGATTGACATCTAATCGAATATAATGATAGTCGTGAGATTTCACGCCAAAGAAATATGTAAAAACACCTGCACCTATAAAAAAAAGGAACACAAAAGCAATAGTAAAAATTTCTTTAGTTTTGAACATTCTTTCCTCCTATTGATTGAATTTTTTTAACTTTTAAGATACCTTAAAAAAAGTTTTATTTTTATTTAGTTTTCCTTAAACTTTAAATTATTATGTATTCGTTTTAAAATTTAAAGTATTTATGCTAATATAAAAACAAAATACAGATAATAGTAAATAGTGAGATAAGATATGAAATTAGATGCAAAAATTGTTGAACTAACAAACTGCTATGGCGATTGGTTTAAAGGTAAGTTTAAAATTCCTGCTATGACTAAAAATTTATATCCATATAACAATCTTTTTTCGCCAATTAATATTAATGGACTAACTATTAAAAATAGATTGGTTTTTGGACCGATTGGAAATGTCAACATGGCAGACGAAACGGGTAGGCCAAGCATAAAAATGATTAAATATTTTGAAGAGCGAGCCAAGGGTGGTGCAGGCTTGCTAACAACAGGACTTATCCCAACTAGTTTTGGTATAGATACCACTATAACTGAAAGCGGAAAACTAACATATTTTCCTCGTATTGATAGAAGTAGAACTGTTATAGTTGGGTGGCGTAATTTGAGCTCGGCGGTGCATAGCCATGGAGCGCGTATATTTGTGCAACTAACAGCAGGGTTAGGAAGGGTGGGAAATCCGCAAGTGCTTCTAACTCAATTAAAATTTCCCATTTCTTCATCTTTTAATCCAAACTATTATATATCGAAAATTCCTTGCATGCGATTAAGTGATAGAAAAATAAGTAAAATAATAAAACGCACTGGGCAGGCATCGGCGGATGCTAAAGCTGCTAATATTGATGGCATTTATCTTCACGGTCATGAAGGCTACTTAATGGAACAATTAACAAACACGGCGTTTAACAGGCGAAAGTTTGGTAAATACGCAGATTGGCAACGCTTCGGTGTAGATATGGTTAAAGAAATTCGTAAAAGATGCGGCGATAATTATCCAATAATGTATCGTATTGACTTGTCACTAGCGCTAAACGAAACATACGGAAAAACAATGAACGAAGTGAAAGCACTAAAAAAGTTTATTAATGGAAGGACGATAGACGACACTTTAAGATATATGGAAAATTTAGTTACTGCAGGCGTGGATGCGTTTGATGTGGACTTAGGTTGTTATGAAAATTGGTGGTTACCTCATCCACCTTCTTCTATGCCATCGGGTTGTTTTTTAGATATTGCAGAAATGGTTAAAACACATTTCAAAGCAAAAGAAATAATTTCTAACACTGGTTGGGAAGTGCCGATTATTGGAGTGGGAAAGTTGGGGTATCCAGACTTGGCTGAGCAAGCACTAATTAATAATAAGTGTGATATGATTATGCTAGCTCGCCCACTTTTAGCCGATCCAGATTGGCCGAACAAGGCGTTTGCAGGCAATGTTCAAGAGATTACTCCTTGCATAGGATGTCATGAATGCATAACAGAATTTGTGGAAGGTGGGCATCCGCAGTGTGCTGTTTGTCCTCGTACTGCATTTGAAGAAGAGTATTCTCAGGAAGTATTGAAAGCAGAAAAACAAAAACGAGTGGCGGTGGTGGGGGCAGGACCCTCGGGTGTTATAGCAGCCGATATTTTAATGCGGCGTGGCCATAGTGTTGACCTGTATGATAAACATGATTTTATTGGTGGAATGCTTAACATTATTAGTAAACCAAAGATTAAATATGAAATCAAAAATTATGTAACTTATTTAGAAAATGTTGTGGCAAAATTAAAATCAAGCAAAAATTTTAAACTGTATTTATCCACAGAAGTAACCGATAAAATTCTAAAAACAAAAGGGTATGACACTGTGCTTTTCGCCACTGGTTCTAAACAAACCAAACCATCAATAGATGGCGCATCTGGTGATAATGTTGTAACAGCGGTGGATGTTTTTAATAATCCTAACCTAGTAGCAAACGCCAGAAATATTGTGATAATTGGCGGAGGGGATAGTGGTTGTGAATTAGCATATTATTTGCGTTATGAACTAGGTAAAAATGTTGATATAGTGGAATTAACTGCAACACTTATGAGTCATTCTTCCACTGCGAATAGAGGCCATTTAATTTATTATTTGCAAAAAGGCGGAGTTGTTGTTCATAACCTAGCAAAAGTTAAAAGCATAACAAAAAAAGGCGTGTGGATGGAAAAAAACATTGATAAAACAGTGCCGTCTCCATTTAACACTTGGCAACCAATTTTGCCAGAAAATATTCATAATCCACTTGCACCAAAAATTCATAAAAGATTGCGTGATGTGGAAGTGCCCGCAGATTTAGTGGTGCTTGCATTTGGCACAAAACCTAACAATGATTTATATTTTTCCGCCGTTAAAAATAATGTTGCAAAAGAAATTTTCAATATTGGCGATAGTTTTGAGTGTGGTAAAGTTTTTAATGCAGTTAAGGCTGCTTATCACAAAGCTCTTACCATATAAAAACTGCGAGAAAAGCACATATACTTCGGTTCTGTCTTCATGCCAACTGTGGTCACTTTTTTAGCACTTTGAAACTTACCGCTTTTTTCTCACGGTTTTATATTTTTGTTTTGTTTTCGTGATTTATCTTAAATTCCATGCCAGCTGCGGTCACTTATATTCAACACCTTGAAACTACTGTTTTTCTCACGGTTTTATATTATTACTTCATAGTAATTATAACTTCTTTGTGTAGTGGGCGAGCTTAGTTTATGCACTTTTCTCAAATTAGATATTTTTAAATATCGGTGGTTAAGCCAAAAAAAATGTGCAAATACTGCACAATTTTTTTTATAATAAGACTAATTTTTTATCTTCTTTATAGTTCTAAATTAAAATCCCAACTCAAATAATACATTCACTTTTTGTTTAGTGGAAGACGGGTGGATGGTTTATTGCGTGCATCAGTAGAGTTGTTTCCTTTTGATGGATTGTTACCTGGTTTTGGCAATGGATTACTGTGGTTTGTTTCAAAGTGGTTGGCTTGTGTTTTATTTTCAACTTTGTTGCACTTATGACAAAAGTCGTCGTCTTCATGGTCATTAGTGAGTTTTGGTGGTAATACTTTGTTTTCATTGGGTAAAAATTCCTTACCAGCTTCCATGTTGCTTGTAAAATCAGTGCCGTTATTCATTGCGTTAATGTTTTGTTCGGATGAGAAGTCTTTTCCAGCTTCCGCTTGGTGCGCTTTCCCCTTAATTTTCAAATCGTTAGTTGTTCGTTGTTTATCTTTAAAATCAAACACAATTCGCCCGCGGTTTTTAGCCAAGTTATATAATACAACAAGGGCAGCTAGTCCTGTTGTAAAATATATCAGCCTTGAAAAAATACTGGATTGTGAGCCAAAAAATCCCGCTATGAAATCAAATTGCAAAAGCCCTATACAAAACCAATTCAATGCGCCTATCATTAGTACTATAAATGAAATTAATGTTAACATTTCTATCTCCTTTTTTAAGTAGTTTGTGACAGACTGCATGTTTTATGCAAAAAACAGAATAATTTTTTTATAGTAAACAAACTATAAACTATTATAAAAAAATATATAAGGGTGATATGAAAGAAGTATCAAATGTGTTATATCAATCATTAATTGCATTTTTAGTTTTATTTATTGTGTCGAAAATACTAGGCAAAAAACAGGTTGCTCAACTTGAATTTAGTGATTATGTTGTTGGAATTTCAATAGGTTCAATCGCTGCAGAAATGTCAACTATGAATGACCGACCGTTCTATCATTTTATTATCGCAATGGTTGTTTTTGGTGGGTTAGACTTATCAATAACATTACTCGCGCGAAAAGCACATTTTTTAAAAACAATCTTTAAAGGTAGACCTCTTATATTAATTTCAAACGGGGAAATTATTTATAAAAATTTAGTGAAAAGCAAATTAGATATTAAAGAATTAATTGCACTTTGTAGAGATAAAGGATACTTTAATTTAGAAGATATTGCATTTTGTATTTTCGAAAACAGCGGAAAAATTAGCATACTCCCATTGTCCAGTGCGCGCCCCACAACAGCAGAAGACTTAAATATACCAAATGAAAAAGTGTCTTTGCCTACTGCGCTCGTTGTTGACGGAAAAGCAGTAAAGAAAGAATTAAAAAAATTGGGTAAAGATGAAGCATGGTTGTATAAAAAGTTAGAAATAAAAACAAAACAGCAATTAAAAGATATTATTATAGCCACATTTGATCAGGCAACGTGTAAAATAAATGTATATAAAAAAAATAATAATGCTAAGTTTTACTTGTGTTAATTTTTCTTTTTCCATATAATATAAGAGATTATTAAAGCCAATTTTTCTATTGTTGTTTTGAATTATTTTGAAATTTTTATAATGCAGTTATTTTAAACCTTGATAAATATCAATATAAAAATACAATAAAGAATGAAATGTATGAAACAAGATTAATAGTTTAAACTATATGTAATAGTTTACTTTAATTTATATTAAAAAATAAAAAGGAGAAAGATATGAATAAAAACACTATTAAAGTTGGAATAAATGGTTTTGGGCGAATTGGACGATTACTTCTTCGGCTGTCTTTTAATTTTGAGGATATAGATGTTGTGGCTGTGAACGATCCGTTTATTGATGTTGCGTATGCTAAATATTTATTTATGCACGACACTATTCATGGTAAGTTTAACGGCACATGTGATGTGGAAGGCGACTCGCTTATTGTTAATAATAAAAAAGTTGTGTTCACTGCTGTTATGAATCCAAATGAAATTAATTGGGCTATGTCGGGAGCGGAATATATTTGCGAAGCAACGGGTAAGTTTGTTGATGCAGAAAATGCGTCTAAACACCTAGTTGGAGGTGCTAAAAAAGTTATAATAACTGCACCGGGGAAAAATTGTCCTATGTTTGTTTATGGTGTAAACCATAAAGAATATAAAAACGATATGACTATCGTTTCGAATGCTTCTTGCACAACGAACTGTCTTGCTCCGCTTGCAAAAGTTATTGATGATGCGTTTGGAATTGAAGAAGGGTTGATGACAACTGTTCATAGTGTTACCGCAACTCAACTAATTGTTGACGGACCAAGCAAAAAAGATTGGCGAGGTGGCAGAGCAGGTTGTGGAAATATTATTCCAAGTTCAACTGGTGCCGCAAAAGCAGTTGGAGTAGTTATTCCAAAATTAAACGGTAAGTTAACAGGTATGAGTTTTAGAGTGCCAACATTAAATGTTTCAGTGGTAGACTTAACTGTTAAATTAAAAACATCCACAAACTATAAAGAAATAGTTGCTGCTATAAGAAAAGCAAGCGAAGGCGAGATGAAAGGAGTGTTGGGTTGTATTGAAGAACCGCTAGTTTCTTCTGACTTTATTGGCGACCGCAGAGCATCAATATTTGATGTTGAAGCGGGCATTATGTTAAACGATAAATTTGTTAAATTAGTGGCTTGGTACGATAATGAAATGGGTTACAGCAATCAAGTGTTAAAATTTGTTTCTCACATGCACTCAGTCAGATAGTATACGGGTTTTTTTAAAATAAGTTAAATGAAATAACCTCACATTTCCTCTCGTGTGTTAAGAAATGAGTGAACTTTTTAAAAATGAAAAACGCTTAAATACCTCTTAAATGAAAGAGGTATTTTTATTTATATATGGTGGATTGCAAACTATTATATCATATTTACCAACAATATTATTTAGCATATCAGTTTTTATTATTTCCACTTGTACGCCGTTATTATCTGCGGTTTGCTTAGTGTGAGTTAGTGCGTACTCGTAATGTCTGCGCAGGTTACAAGTGCGTTTGCCTTTCAAAAAGAGGATGTTTTTATCAAAGAAGAAAGTAAACTAAAAAAGCTTTATTTGTGATGGTGTTAGTTTTATGTGATATATTATATTTTATTTTTTATTAAATTTCTCTTTTGCTTTGTATATTGGATTTTTTATTTTGTAATACAACCAACTAAGGTTATTTTTTTTCAATTAAAAAACTTTATTAATTTAAGTTTGTGGAAAGCATTATTCTGTGTTATAATTTCTTACATATAAATTCAGGAGATGCATTATGTTTCGTTTTCTTGGTGTTCCACAATGGGTGAGTTTATCTTTCCCAACTATTCAAACAGTTTTGTTAATTATAATTGGAATTAGTGCGCTGGGTATTATTCTTGCTATTTTAATTCAACCATCTAATCCAGAGGGAGGCAGCAGTGCTATCACTGGAATTAGTGATAGTTATTATTTAAAAAATAAAGCGTCCACAAAAGAAGGCAGGTTAAAAAGAGTTATTATTTGGTGTGCAGTGTTAATTTTTGTGTGCACCATATTATATTTTATTTCAATGTTAATTTATGGTGGCGGTGTTCTTTAAAACAATTTTCTATTCTTATCCATAAAAGGAATTTATGAACGATTATAACAAATATTTAGATCAAATAGAAAGAAATAAACTACATTTGTTAGATTATGATTTTTTAATTACACAGTTGTGCGTGTTGAACAATAAGCCTTTTGTGGATATTAAAGAAATTGTTGACAAGCTTATTAGTTTAGGGAAGATAACGATTAAAGGCAGTGAAGCTTTAGTTGGAATGGACGATAGTGAATACTATGTAAAAAAAAAGTCCTCACGAAAAAAGCCCAATAAAAATTTAAATATTTCTTCTCATTATGACAAATTTCGAAACAGAAACAGTAATCGAAAAACAGTTGAAAGATATAAAGGTCAAATAGATAGAACTGCAAGCGGTTATGCTTTTTTGTTGCCTGATAATGATGCTATGGGCGACATTTTTATTTCTGAAAGAGAACTCCATGGTGCATTTAATAAAGATAGAGTTGTGGTGGAAACCATGCCAAGTTCGAAAAAAAGGGAAGGGCGAGTTGTTCAAGTTATTGAGCGGGGACAGCATCGCATTGTCGGTAAGCTTTACATAGTTAAAAATCATGCATTTGTTGCACCCGATGATGTGAAGTTTGGTGCGGATATTTCTGTGACTTCGTTAAAAGGTGCAAAAGACGGCGATAAAGTTGTAGTGGAAATTGAAAAATATTTTTCTAACAACAAACGACCAGAAGGCGTTATCATTGAAGTGTTAGGTCCACCTGATAAAATAGAAGTGGAAGTGTTGAGTATTGTCCGGGCTTATGATTTATACGAAAAGTTTCCATCACATGTGCTGGAAATAGCGAAAAAATTTCCAGGCGAATTAAATATAAGTAACTATCCGAACAGAAAAGATTTAACGAACGAAATTTGCTTTACTATTGACGGTGAAGATAGTCGTGATTTAGATGATGCTATTGGTTTAAAAATAAACAGTGCAGGAAATCGTGTGCTAAGCGTACATATTGCTGATGTTGGCGAGTATGTTCCAGTAAATAGTGTTATTGATAAAGAAGCGTTTATGCGTGGAACGAGTATTTATTTCCCGGGGCTAGTTTTGCCAATGCTACCACGCGAACTTAGTAATGGTATTTGCTCGCTAAATGAAAACCAAATAAGATTAGCTGTAACCATTGAAATTGAATGTGATAACAACGGTAATGTGATAGATTATAAGTTTTTTGAAAGCATTATTTCTTCTAAAAAGCGTTTTACATACACCGTTGTGCAAAAAATATTTGAAGGTGATAAAACTGAAATCAACGAAAATAAAGAGTTTAGTGAAATCTTACTAAACATGCGTGATTTATCAAAACAGTTTTTTAAAATTAGAAACAATCTTGGTAATATTGAGTTTAATATTCCCGAAGTTTATATTCAACTTAACGAACTGGGTGGAATAGCTAGCCTTGAAAAAAGACCGTCAAATGATAGTCATAAACTAATTGAAGCATTTATGGTAATGGCCAACGAATGCATTGCAAAGTTTTTTGTTAAAAACAAACTACCATTTGTTTATCGTATTCACGAAAAACCCAGTCCGGAAAAAATGGCAAACTTTTTAACTTTTGTTAGAGGGTTAGGAGTAACAACAAAAGCAAACAATGAAAAAATATCACCAAAAGATTTGCAACTTATTTTAAAACAAGTGGAAGGTAAGGAAGCAGAATTTGCAGTTAGCAAAATTTGTTTACGAGCAATGCAAAAGGCAAAGTATAGCCCGTCATGTTTGGGGCACTTTGGGTTGGCATTAGATGATTATTGCCATTTCACTTCTCCTATTAGGCGTTATCCTGATTTAACTATTCATAGAATTATTAAAGATTATTTGCATGGAAGGCTTAAGGGTAAAAACTTAATTGAAACAAAGAGATTTGTGCTTGCGAGCGCATTAAATTCAAGTGAACGAGAAGTGCAAGGCGAAAAAGTTGAAAGAGATGTGGATGATTTATATCGTGCACATTATATGTTAGAAAATATCGGAAAAGTGTTTGAAGGAATAATTGGCGGAGTCACACAATATGGTTGCTATGTTCAACTTGATAACACCGTTGAAGGATTTGTGAAACTTGGCGATTTGCCACAGGATGAATATGAATATATTGAAGAAAAATTAATGCTTAAAGGCAAAATTCATAGCTTTCAAATAGGCAAAAAACTTAAAATTATGGTAGCCGCAGCCAATGTTACAACACGAAAAATTGATTTTGTGTTAGCGTAAAACTAAAAAATTGATATAAAAAAGCAACGAAAGTTGCTTTTTTTATATATGTGTTAGCGCAATTTAAAGAAATTTTATGTTTTACGCTTGTTTTCTTTTGTTACCCACGGAAAGTGATTATATATATAAATAGTTTTATTTAGTAAAAACTAAAAACATTTTATTAGTTTAATACATGTGGTATTATCGTTATTCTTAATTAAATTTAATGAATATAATAATTCAAATTTATAAGTAACTGCGCAACGAAGAAAAGATTTATAAAAATAGAAAATAACTTTTATAAAAAATATTATTATAGTTTAAAAAGTTTTAAAATAATTTTATAGTAAATAATTTATAACTGCATTTCACATTAATCCACCTTTCGTCAAAATCTTACAATAAAGTATTGTAAAAAAATAAATTAATGATATAATAAAGCGATTATGAAAGTTATATCAACCAATAAAAAGGCGCATTTTGATTATTTTATAGATTCCACTTTTGAAGCAGGTTTAGTGTTAAAGGGTGCGGAAGTAAAATCTGTGCGTGCGGGGAATGTTAATTTAAAAGATAGTTTCATATCCATTAAAAATGGGGAAATCTTTGCTAAAAACATTTTTATTAAGAAGTATGATATGTTGACAGATGGCGAGATTGATGAAAAACAGGATAGAAAATTGCTTTTAACCACGCAAGAAATAAAAAAACTCACTTCAAGGGTGAAAGAAAAAGGTTTTACATGTATTCCAACAAAAATGTATTTAAAAAACAACAAGTATGTTAAGTTGGAAATTGCGCTAGCAAAAGGTAAACATACCTATGATAAAAAAGAATCCATAAAAGAAAAAGACCTTAAACGCCAAATGCAACAAGAAATAAAAAATCATAAAATACGATAACTGTCATAATTTAATTATATGGGGACGAAAAGGTTTCGACGATATGAGTTTAGGCTAGGTTTAGCATGTTGCAGGGCTGTACTGCATTAAAAACGGCAATTAAATTTAAATGCAGATAACAATTCTGAATTACTAGCAGTAGCGTAAAGCACGCCAGTTAGTCGCTTATGTGAAATGTCGTCCATGCATTCATAGGGTGTCAAAAAAGTGGAATCGGGTTTTATAATTGTTTGCATTATATAACTTTAAAAAACGCAAAATAGTTTGTGGCAGATTTGATAATTGTTTTGCTATGAACAAAATTTTCACAATTTATCTAAACATGTAGAGAAATCTAGTACTTGCATAACGGACGCGAGTTCAACTCTCGCCGTCTCCACCAAACAAAAAAAAGCGTTTTAATTGGCGCTTTTTTTTACTTTCAGGCACTTGTTAGGCACAAATTAATTTTTCTGACAGTTGTTGTTCATCTTTCGGCATTATATAGTATAAAGCAACGCAGCCAGGATTTGTATGTGATAACTTAATGTGCGAAAAAACAAAACAACATAAAATCTTTACAAAGCTAAAATCTTGTGTTAAACTAAATAAGATTAAAATTGTGGTCCCATGGTCAAGAGGTTAAGACGCTACCCTCTCAAGGTGGAATCACGGGTTCAATTCCCGTTGGGACTACCACTAAAAAACACACGCACCAAGGTTTTTATCTTGATGCTTTTTTTTTGCAAAAGTTGTTAAAATTTAAAAAAAAGCAAAACTAAGTTTATGCTTAAAAAACAAACACTCTTCGAGTAATTATATAATTTTAAATTAAAAAAATCAAAATCAAATTATAAAGTTTTAAAATTATTTTTTTTTCGTGTGTAACAGCCAGTGTCATCATGATTGCAGGTAGTTCAAACTGCTACACAAATCAATTTTTCTACTTATGAAAGTAATATTTGCTTTATTGAGCTTAATAAATAATAAAATTCAAAATGAACGACATATAGTTCGTTTTTTTATAAAATTTACAATATCTATTGCAAAATATTATAAAAGTGGTAAAATATAAACAAGAATGTAATTCTATAATAGGTATAAACCCATTTAATAAAGAATTATATTAAAACTACTTTTCATCCACGAAGGAGAAAACATGAATGAAATTTTAAATATTGTGTTGAACATTGTGTTTATGCTAGGTATAGTTGGCGTAGGTGCTTTTATCTTTTCTATAATAATTGATGCTATCATGTGCCTTTCAGATAAACACAAAGGTGTTTATTTTAATCAACAGCATGATGAGTTTGACACTTCTTCAAAAGAAAGATTTATCAATGAAAAAGATGTGGTAGTTTACAGAATAGATGCCCCTTCTCAAAAAGAAGTGGGATTTATAGATATGGACGCAAAAGATGTAAAAAATCTGCAAACAAATAAAGCAACTGCTTCAAGCGTAGTTTTGGAAGATGAAGACGATAAGTTTATCGAAATTGATTACGATAAAGCAGTGGAAGAGCAAAGAAAAATGCAAGATAGTAAACTTAGAAAAATGGAGCAACCGATGTTAACTCCTGTGAATGCACCCATCAAAAACACAAGTTCACACACTCCATTAAATATGCCAGTAAAACCAAATGAGAGCGAAGAGTTTGATTTTGATGCAATTTTAGACGAAGTTGCAAAAGAGGCAGTTATTAAATTAAAAGCCCAAAACAAACCGACTTTCACTCCATTAAATGCATCACTTACTAATGAAATTAAAAAACCAAATTTTGTTCCTGTAACACAATTTGAAACACAACCGCAAACATCTGCAATGCAACCAGCGTTTCAACCTTTGCAACCAGTTTTCCAACCATTAACTCCAAACGCAGAACTCCACCCACTTAGCGATGAAATAAAATCGCTGAAAGATGAAATAAAGACACTGAGAAGCGAAATCACTAACGATAAAATTAGTTCCGCAAAAGAAGTTAAAGAAGTTTATGATAGAATGCTTTCAAAAGAGATAGAAGATTATAAGAAGCAACTTCAACAAAGAGAGCGTGAAATTGACACTTTAAAAAACACCAAATCAGTTACCGATATTGTTAATAGTGCAATGGGCAATTTTAATAAAAATGAAACTAGCATTAAAAATAAAGAGCATGAACTTAAAATTAAGGAGTTAGATGAAGCGCGCGAAAAATACAATATTGAAATTAGCGAACTTGAAAAAATAAAAAAAGCATGGTATGAAAAAGAGCGAGAGTTCACCACAATGAAGCATCTTCAAGAAAAGAAACAATTAAATACAGAACTTGACGAAGCTAAAAAGAAAGTTGAATTAAAAGATAAAGAAATTCAAGAGTTAAAATCTAAGAATTTTAATCCGCAAGATAAACTAGAACTTGACCGCATGAAACAAGAGTGGATGGCAAAAGAGCAAGAATTATTATATGCGCAAAAGCAACAAAAAAATGAAAGTGCAAGAATTATTAAAGATTTAAATGAGAGCCTATATCAGGCAAGGTTAGAAATAACCGATAAGATAAGCGAAATAGAAGAGTTGAAGCATCATAAAGAAGATAGCTCAAAACAAAAAATTGAGTTAGATAATCTTAGAAGAGAATGGGCAAATAAGCAAGAAGAACTTAATACTGTGCTTAAAAATTCGCAAATTGACAATGAGCAATTTGTGGAAAAATTAATGAAAGATGTTGAATTATATAAAGTTGATATTGCTGCAAAGCAAAAAGAAATCGAGAATTTAAAATGCATTGAAGAAGACTATACGAAAGAAAAAATAGAACTGGAAAAAATTAAAGAACAGTGGCAACAAAAAGAAGAAGAAATCTTACGCGTACAACAAGAACAGCGTGAACAAGATAACCAAACCATTATAAAACTTAAAAACGACCTAAAAGCATCATTAAATGAAATAAGCGAAAAAGAGCAAGAAATCACTGCTTTAAAAAAACAAAAAGAAGATTTCACCCGAGAGATTAAAGAGTTAGAACAATTAAAAAATAATTTGGTTAAAAAAGGGAAAGAATTAACAGAAGTTCAAGAAAGGATAAAAGAAGAAGATCAAAAGGCTATAAAATATTCCGCAAGAGAGTTGGAAAAATCAAAAGAGATAATTAGTGAGCTTAAAGAAAAAGCAGAAAAGAAAGAAAAAGAAATTGTGGTTAAAGAAAATGAAATTAATAGCATGCGTAAAATCAACCAAGACCTTACTGTATATAAAAAAGAATTGCAACAATTAAAGGAAGAATGGAAAGAAAAGCAAGTTGAAATAAAGCAAGCGGAAAATAAACGAGAGTTAGATAAAGAGCAACTAATTGAAAAAATAACAGACGAGTTAAATCAATCAAAAGGCGTTATTAAGGAAAAAGAATCACAAATTAATGATTTAAAGAATTTGCAAACCGATCATACTATTCAACAGGCAGAATTAAAAGAACTTATCAAAAACCTAAATAAACGCGAAAAAGAATTAGCGGAACTTCGTAAAAACCAAGATGCAACAATAAAAATAAAAACAGAAGAAAAAGTTTTCGAAACCCTAAGAAGATTTCGTCGAACACCTTCACCACTTCTTCAACTTAAAAAATATGAATCACCTATTAAAACCGCTACTCCTTATATAAGTACTGCTGAAAAAGAAACATTACTTTCAACTGCTGATCAAAAAAAGCAAACTGCATTATCAAATTTAAAGGGAAGAACAATACCGTTATTTGAAAAAACTGAGCTTATTAATAGAAAAAAAACACAGTTAGAAATAGCAAAAGAAGAGTTGAATAAAATAAAGGAAGAATATCTGCCATTATTAAATGCTAAAAAAGCTTTTGAAAAAGATGTAAAAGAATTTAACAGGTTAACAACAGAAGTAGCAAGAAAAAAAATTTCACTTTATGGGGTTAAAAGAAATAAAGTAGTTTCAAAAGAAGAAAAGGATAAATTAGATGATAGCATTAAAAGGGTGGAAATATTAAAAGAAACTAATAAATCAAACATGAAAATACTTCAACAAAATTTACCTAAACTAAGTGAATTAGAGAAAAAATATGTTGAGCAAGAAAATTTTGTTAAAAGTTTGCAACAAGAAATTATTGACTTAAAAAAATCATAAGATAAATTTAAAAATTGCTGTTTTTATAAACGAACAAAGCAAAAAAACACATTAGAATTGTTTTACTAATGTGTTTTTTATTAAATAATTTTAAGTGGAGTTTAAAGAGATTTAATAGAAATTTTTTAAAAAGTTTAGTTTATCTCATTTTTGTTACTGTAAGTTTAATTAAGATAATATTTTGCCCAGGTTGTTATATTATTTATGTAAGAAAAAAGGGAATTTTAGTGTTTAAAAATTTTTTTAACTTTTTTAAAAAAAATAAAATTATTATTATGACACTCATATCTATAAAAAAAATAATATTAATAAATTTTAATAGTTATTGATTTTTTATATATTACATGCTATAATATTATATCGTGCTAGGCGGGGAGTTAGTTGTGCCCTATAACCCGAAACCAACTATATGCGGGGCTGATGCATTCTTAGGTTCTAGGATTTAAGGAAAAGGTTAATTTAATTAATGTTGATTTTAAGGTCTCATGCAATGTTCTGCTGTGAATCATGTCAGGTTCGGAAGAAAGCAGCATTAAGCAGATTTGAGTATGTGCCATGTAGGTAGCTTTAAATGAGTTAATTTTAATTAATCTTGCTTTAAAAACTGTATCGAAGTTTGCTGCACGATTTTTTTTGTTTAAAACTCTTTAATTATCTTTTGATATTTGCAATTTTATTGCTAGAATATAATTAAAATTATTCAGACTGTATTATTTTTAAAATGAATCAAAAAGTATTAAAGGAAAAAATATGTTACTTGAAAAGAAAAGCAATGCAAGTAGGTTTATAAATTGCTATAATTTAATTGATAACGCACTAAGAGCGCAAGGTGATATGCGACATTCGATAAGCTACACAGAGGCTGTTAGGCGTGCGGCTAGAAATAATGGAATCGTTAAAAAATATGAAGACGAGTTGGTGGATTATGGTAGGCTTAGAAATGCAATAGTGCATAACTCTTCCGATGATTATATTATTGCCGAACCACATTTGGAAATTGTGGAAAATTATGAACGATTAGCAAACTTAATTTGTACGCCACCACTTGCGGTAGACACTGTTTGTAATAAAAATTTTAGAAGTTTAACAAGTGAGCTTACGGTACGAGAACTTATAGAATTTTACTACAAAAGTGGAAATAGTAATATTCCAATTTATAAGAAAGATATGTTAATTGGTGTGGCAAGTGCAAATAAAGTTATGAAAACATTAGGCAAAATGCTTTCCGAAAAACAAGATATTGAAAAATACATAAATAACACCACCATTGAAGAATCGCTTAGACAACAAGAAGAAATCAATCACTACACAATTGCAGAAGAAACAATAACCCTTGATAAGGTGTTAAATTTATTTGCCGAAAACAGAAAGTTATTAATAATTGTAATAACAAAAACTGGTAGTTTACTGGAACGCCCTATTGGAATAGTATCAGTTGCAGATATCATGGATATAAATAAGATTTTAGATAACTATTTATAATATGCAAAAATTAAACAATTTAAGGAGAGAATATTTAATTTGGATGTAATTTACGAAGACAATCATATATTAATTGCTATAAAGCCTCAAAATATTCCTTCGCAAGCAGATGTCAGCCTTGATGATAATATGGTGTCTATGGCTAAGAGTTATTTAAAAGAAAAGTACGATAAAAAAGGCAATATATATTTGGGCTTAGTGCATAGGCTCGATAGACCCACCGGTGGCGTTATGGTGCTTGCAAAAACTGGTAAAGCAGCTGCAAGGCTTAGCGAAAGTATACAAACGAATAAGTTTAACAAGGTTTATTTGTGTGTGGTTAATGGAGTGGTGGCGGAGAATAAAGGCAAGTTAGTAAACCACTTAAAAAAGCACGCTCGAACAAATGTTGTGGAAGTTGTTCCGGAATTTACTACTGGAGCGAAGAGGGCAGAAATAGAATATATAGTGTTAGATAGAAAGCAAAAAGTAACACTCCTTGCCGTTAAGTTAAAAACGGGTGTACGATACGTTCCCTGAGTATCATACGGATTTCTGCGGCTTTTCCACC
>ENA-UOOK01001001-UOOK01001001.1-fermentation-metagenome-genome-assembly--contig:-NODE-1001-length-38079-cov-5.482169_pt1 | contig 38079 bp, 30 predicted proteins | sample MGYA00245777_ERZ724023 | MGnify/ENA primary metagenome ERZ724023 (study PRJEB28704, sample SAMN03018312) | fermentation metagenome | biome: anthropogenic terrestrial biome; feature: soil; material...
AGTACGTAATATATACACGTCTGACAATTATTTCAAACAACTTTTCTCATCGCACTCGTATATGGACAAAAAACAGGCGAATTACATCGTAAGCAAAAATAAGCAAAATTTCTCGAACTTTTTGAGCTTGACAGTATTACGATCATCGCGATCCTTGCCGGGATGCTCCTCCCCGCGCTCAACGCCGCCCGTGAAAAGGCGAAATCCTCTTCCTGCCTGTCCAACCTCAAGCAGATCGGGCTGGCGTCCGACGGATACTACAGCGATTACCAATATTACCTGCCTTCGTATCCCTATTACAAAATGGGGAGCAGCGACTACAGCGTCACCTGGCTTGGGGACCGGCAGGACGGGCTCATCGATGTCAAGACTTCCATTTTATTGAACTACATCGGTAAGTCCTGGAAAACCCTGATCTGTCCGTCCAGCCCGCCGAACTGGCAGTCAAACGACGACGGCCAAGTCATGGACGGCACCGGGTACGGCTATAACTATTATGGAGTCGGTACGCAGTCTTATTTCGGCAACAGGCCAAGTACCACGGGGGCGATGCAAGCCGGGGTGAAATCCGTCGCCAAACCATCCGAAACGGTATTGTTTGCCGACAACATCAACGCGGCGTCGGCCGCCGCGGCCGCCGCGGGCAATCCGGTCGCGACGATTCTCCTCTACGGACCCATCACCGTATCGGCCGCCGGTGTTCCCTCACGATTCGGCACATCCGGCACGACTTCTCACGGTCCCAACATGCATTTCAGGCACTCGAACGATACGGCGAATTTCACCTGGGCGGACGGTCATGCCTCCAGTGAAAAAATGGCGTTTCCCAAAGTTCTTTCCGGCGTGAATTGCCAGGCCCTGAAAATCGGCTCCATCGGCCAGATCGACAGCGACCGTTATTTTACCCCGTTGAACTCGACGAACGATAACTTGTAAAACCAGATGCGGCACCGCCATTATTCATTGACGGAAATCTAAGGAACGGATGGCGGTTCCGCGTTGAAAAACGGCGGGGAACCGTCTATATTACCGGATGCAAACGAAGATGAACACAAACAAAATCATGATTATTCTGTTCGGCCTGTGGATGGGGCTTGCCGCATCCGGGGCTAATTTCAGCATTCTGGAGGAAACGGGCGATTCGCTCCGGCTCCGCCAGTTCAACGGCGTCGAAGTCACGCTGCCGAAAAAACCGAAAACCGTGGTCATCGGCTACAGTTCCCTGATTCAGGTGTGGTACTGCGCCGGAGGCACGGCGGCGGCGGTGCCGGAAGTCACGTCCTCGGATACGCTGCCGGAGCCCGCGCGGCAACTGCCGACCGTCGGCACGTTCAGCACGCTGAGCGCGGAGAAGATCATCGCCATGAAGCCCGGCCTGGTGCTGTTGAACGGGCGCAACGGCGGGCATAACCGCCTGCGGGAAACCTTCGCTTCGCTGGGGATTGCGACGGCCTGTTTCAAGTATGAAAATTATTCGGACTTCATGGACCTGACGGACCTGTTCTGCCGCCTGAACGGCGGCGAACTGAGCCAATGCGCGGAAGCGATGGAAATCGACCGCCGGGTGAAGGCGCTGGAGGCGAAAACCGCGAAACTCGGCAATCCGCGTTTCGCCGTGGTGTTCGCCGCCGCCGCCGGGTTCAGCCTCGAAACCGGCAATACCAACACCGTCTACATGTTGAACCGGCTCGGCGGCAGGAATATCATCGACGCCGACACCGGGCGGATTCCGTTCAGTTTCGAAAAACTGATTTACGAAAACCCCGACGTGATTTTCATCAACACCATGGGACGGACCGACGCCTTGCAGAAACGTTTCCGCAACGATATCATGTCCCAGCCCGTGTGGCGCGAATTGAAGGCCGCCAAAGCCGGGCGCGTCCATTTCCTGCCCGCCGACCTGTTTCTCTATCAGCCCGGCACGCGCTTCCCCGAAGCGTTCGCCCAACTGGCCGGGTATCTGTTCCCGGATGCGGAGTTCACGCAATGAAGGCATGGGAACAACTGCGGACAATCCCCGGACGACTGATGGTTCTGGGCGCAATGGGGATTCTGCTGGTTGTTTCCATGCTCCTGAGTCTGCGTTTCGGCAGCGTGGCGCTTAGCCAGTCCGAAATTTTAAAAGCGCTGTTTTTCGGCAGCGAAGACATCGCCGGGCCGATCATCCGCAGTATCCGCCTGCCGCGCATTTTGCTCGGGGCGATGGTGGGCGCCGCGCTCGCGGTGTCGGGCGCGGTGTTGCAGGGCGTGATGCGCAATCCGCTGGCGGCTCCGGGATTGATCGGGGTTTCGTCCGGCGGGGGATTGGCCGGGATCGTGGTACTGCTGGCGCTGCCGCAGTTCGCGCACTTGCTGGTGCCGGCGGCTTTTGTCGGATCGCTGGCGACGGCGCTGCTGGTTTACGGTCTGGCGTGGAAGCGGGGGGCAAGCCCGGTCCGGCTGGTGCTGGCGGGGGTCGCGGTGGCGGCGATGCTGGGGGCGTTCAGCAGCGCGATTCTGCTGTTCAACGCGGAAAAGGCCGGGAGCATCCTGGACTTCACCATCGGTTCCCTGTCCGCCCGCGGCTGGGACCAGATCGAGATGGTGTGGGCGTATCTGGCGGGCGGGCTGGCGGCGGCGTTGCTGTTGAGCAATAAATTGAATATCCTCGCGCTCGGCGACGAGGTGGCTACCGGGCTCGGGCTGAGAGTCGAACGGACCCGTTTTCTGTTGATCGCCACGGCGGCGCTGTTGGCGGCGGCGGCGGTCAGCGTGGCGGGGCTGCTGGGGTTCGTCGGGCTGATCGCGCCGCATATCGTCCGGATTCTGATCGGGACCGACAACCGTTTTCTGGTGCCGGGCTCGGCGTTGTTCGGCGCGTTCATGGTGGTGAGCTGCGATACGCTGGGGCGGCTGGTGATGCCGCCCGCGGAATTGCCGGTGGGGATCATCATGGCGCTGCTGGGGCCGCCGTTTTTCCTGTGGCTGTTGAGGAGGAACCGTTATGAAGCTTGAAATCCAGGGGGTGTGCGCCGGGTATGGCGGCAAAACCGTGCTTGAAGATATCCGTTTTACGGTGCCGTCCGGCAGCATCACCACGCTGCTGGGACCGAACGGATGCGGCAAGTCAACCCTGTTGAAAGTGATCGGGCGCACCCTGAAGCCGTTTGCCGGTTCGGTACTGCTGGACGGCGAGCCCATCGGACGCCGCAGTACCGGCGAACTGGCGCGGGTGCTGGCGATTCTGCCGCAGTTGCATCACGCCTCGGGCGAGCTGTCGGTGGAGGAACTGACGGCGTTCGGGCGCTACCCGCACCGCGGATTCAATCCGGTGCTCTCGCCCCACGACCGCGCGACCATCGACAATGCGCTGGACATGACCCGGATGACCGAGCTCCGCCGCCGCCGCATCAGCACGCTGTCCGGCGGCGAACGCCAGCGGGCGTGGATCGCGATGACGCTGGCGCAGGAACCGAAGATTCTGCTGCTGGATGAGCCGACGACATTTCTGGACATCTGCTGTCAGTTCGAGATCATCGAAATGGTGCGGGAGCTCAACCGGAAATTCGGCATCACCGTGATCATGGTGCTGCACGACCTGAACCTCGCGGCGCGCTGTTCCAATCAGTTGGTGCTGCTGAAAGACCGTAAAGTCCGTTATTCGGGCGCTCCGGCGGAGGTCATGACGGCCGCCGTTCTGCGCGATGTTTTCGAGATCGAACCTGAAATCAATACCGCCGCGGACGGTACCGTCTATTGCCTGCCGGTCGGTTCCACCCGGCGGCGGGGAGATGGAAATGAATAAAATTTACGCAGTCGGGATCGGCCCCGGGCACCCGGAACTCTTGACACCGCAGGCGCGAAACGTGCTGGAACAATGCACCGTGATCGCCGGTTACCGGATGTATCTGGACCAGTTGGGGCCGCTTCTGGATGGCAAAAAATTGATTCCGGGGGCGATGCGGCAGGAGATTCAGCGCTGCCGCCTGGCGCTCGACGCCGTGCTGGCGGGAGAAGCCGTGGCGGTGGTATCCTCCGGCGACGCCGGGATTTACGGCATGGCGGGGCTGTTGTTCGAATTGACCGGCGAAGCGCCCTATGAGGGCATCCGGGTGGAGGTGATTCCGGGGATTACGGCGGCGGTTTCCTGCGCGGCGCTGGCCGGGGCGCCGCTGATGAACGATTTTGCCGTGATCAGCCTGTCCGACCTGATGACCGCGCGCGGCGTGATCGAAAAGCGCCTCTCCGCGCTGGCCGCCGCCGACCTGCCGGTGGCGCTTTATAATCCCGCCAGCCGCAAACGGCAGGACCTGCTGGAATACGCGGTGCGGGTGTTCCGGGAAGCGGGCGGCAACCTGCCCTGCGCGGTGATCCGCGACGCCTACCGTCCGGAACAGCAGGTCGAAATCTGCCACCTCGACGATTTTCCGTTTGAAACCGTTCAGATGACCACGCTGGTCCTGATCGGCAACAGCCAGACCCGGACCCGCGGCAATCAACTCTACAATCCGCGCGGCTACCAGGACAAATACGGCTCCGGGAACTGATCCTCACCCACGGTTCAAAACGGCCCGGCGACGGCGCGGAGAAACGCGCTGCCGGTGGTTTCGCGGAAACGCCGGAGCAGTTCGCGGCTGCGGGGCGTGTTGCGGTTGTTCAGCACATACAGGGCGTTGCGGCGCAGGAGCGTCACCCCTGCGTAATTCATCGGGGTTTCGCGGATGGCGCGTTCGACGGCTTTCGACGGCGACATCAGCAGCCATTCGAGGTCCAGTTCGAAATCCGGCGGCAGCCGGGTCCCCGGACAGGCCGCGGTACAGGCCGAACAGCCGAAAATCCGCCCGTTCAACAGGTTCTGTTCCTCCGGCGTCAGCTCTCCGCGTTTTTCCATGGTCAAGGTGCTGATGCAGAACTGCGGCTCGGCCATGTCGCCGCAGCCGTCGCAGTCGAGGCAATGGTCGGCGCGCGGATGGCGCTGTTCCGGCAGGGCTTCTTCGGTCAGGATGAAAACCAGAAAATTCCCGGCGTCGGCTCCGGGCAGGAGCAGGCAGTTGTTGCGGCCGAGGCTGCCGATCCCGGCGAGGGCGGCGAGGGTTTTTTCCGCCAGCGGGCGGGTGTCGATGACGACTTCGCAGCGTCCTTCGGATGGCATCGGCGGCGCGAAACGGTGATAATCCATCCGCGCGGCATAGCCGGAAATCAAACCGGCGGTATCCGCCCCTGCCGCGCGCGGCAGCTCCACCGGCGGCATGGCGGCGTAGGGGATTGCCAGGATGCAGATGCTTGAAGCCCAGGGAAATGCCTTGGAGGGGGAGCGCCGCAAATCCCAGCTCTCGCGCAGGTAGCCGGGAGCCCACGGGGGAGGGGCTTCGGGCAGGACTTCCTGAATTTCGCGGTCGAGCGCCGGATTCAGCCGGAGGACGGCGGAAGCGGAGCATTTCACATTGGATTTTTTCATTTTCACCTTGAATATGATCACGTTGCGGTATATATTTAATCTAACTGGCTAAGTATAGAGATGCAAACCCAAATAACCAATAAATAAGGATTCGAAAAATGTCAGCAATTTACGACGTTCATGCACGGGAAATCATTGATTCACGCGGCAATCCGACCATTGAGGTCGATGTAACTCTGGAAAGCGGCGCTTTCGGCTCCGCGGCTGTTCCGTCCGGCGCCTCCACCGGCGAAAATGAAGCGGTTGAACTGCGCGACGGCGACAAAAAACGCTACGGCGGCAAAGGCGTGCTGAAAGCCGTACAGAATGTCAACGAAATTATTTTCCCCGAAATCGAAGGCATGGACGCCCTCGACCAGGTCGGCATCGACAAAGTCATGATCGAGCTTGACGGCACCGCCACCAAGAAGAAACTCGGCGCCAACGCCATCCTCGGCGTTTCCCTGGCCGTGGCCCGCGCCGCCGCCAACTACCTCGATATCCCGCTGTACCGCTACATCGGCGGCGTCAACGCCAAGACCCTCCCGGTCCCGATGATGAACATCATCAACGGCGGCTCGCACTCCGACGCCCCGATCGCGTTCCAGGAATTCATGATCCGTCCGGTCGGCGCCTGCTGCATCCACGAAGCCGTCCGCATGGGCGCTGAAGTGTTCCACGCGCTGAAAGCCATCATCAAGGGCAAGGGCCTGAGCACCGCGGTCGGCGACGAAGGCGGTTTCGCCCCGTCCTTCCAGGGCGGCACCGAAGAAGCCCTGACCGCCATCATGGACGCCATCAAGGCTGCCGGTTACAAGCCGGGCAAGGACATCACCATCGGCCTCGACTGCGCCGCTTCCGAATTCTACAACGGCGAGAAGAAAGTCTACGACTACAGCAAGTTCGAAGGCAAAGGCGGCTCCAAGCTGACTGCTGCCAAGCAGGTCGATTTCCTCGCTTCGCTGATTAAGAAATATCCGATCGACTCCATCGAAGACGGCATGGCCGAAGGCGACTGGGACGGCTGGAAGCTCCTGACCGACAAGATCGGCGACAAGTGCCAGCTGGTCGGCGACGACCTGTTCGTCACCAACGTCAAGTACCTCGAAAAAGGCATCAAGATGGGCGCTGCCAACTCGATCCTGATCAAGGTCAACCAGATCGGCACCCTGACCGAAACCCTGGACGCCATCGAAATGGCGCACAAGGCCGGTTACACCGCCGTCGTTTCGCACCGTTCGGGCGAAACCGAAGACACCACCATTGCCGACATCGCCGTCGCGGTCAACGCCGGTCAGATCAAGACCGGTTCGATGAGCCGTACCGACCGTGTCGCCAAATACAACCAGCTGATCCGTATCGAAGAAGAACTCGGAGATACCGCGGTCTACGGCGGTTGAGCCCTGTAGCCTTGCAGTAAGCAAATCAGCGGGCATCATCGACACGGTGATGTTCGCTTTTTCATTTTATGATATCGGAACTCAACAAAATCAGAATGTTGCTTGCGGGGGCGGTCGCGTTGCTGCTGGCGTTTGCCGCGGGCGTTTACAGCCTGCGGGTCGAGCCGCACTGGCTCCGGGAGACGCATCTGGAAGTGGTCAATCCGCGCGCCGGCGGCGATTTCCGCGGACTGCGCATCATTTTCGCGTCGGACATCCATATGGGGAATATGTTTGACGAGGAGCGTCTGAAGGCGCTCACCGCCCGGATCAATGAGCTGGAGCCGCATGTCGTGATTCTCGGCGGCGACCAGATTTCAAGCGCGGAAAACATTACCGAACGTTTTTACCGGAATTTCGGCATGCAGATCAATGCCCCGGTCTATGCCGTCCTCGGCAACCACGATTACATCGGCCGCGGCGGTTCGGTGGCGCTGAAGCAAATGGCGCACAGCGGCATTCATTCGCTGAACAACGCGGCGTACGACCTGCGGCATGGCGGCGGCAGGTTCCGGCTGGCCGGGGTCGGGGATTTGTGGATGGGGACGCAGGACCTGCGCCCCACTTTCAACGAACTTGCCGACGACACCTATCTGGTGCTGGTCTCTCACAACCCGGAGTTTGCGGATGCGCTCGGCAAGCGCGCCCGCCGGGTTGACCTGATGCTGGCCGGGCATTTGCACGGGCGCCAGATCAATCCCGCCGGATTTCTGCCGATGCCGCGGCATTCGCGGGTCAAAGGGCATTATTGCGGACGGGTCGATCTGCACGGACGCGGTTTCATCTTCATCTCTTCCGGCGTGGGGACCAGCAATCTGCCGGTGCGTTTCCTGGCGCGGCCCGAAATTGTGGTGATCGACATACCGCGTTCCAATCAGCCCGGCTGAAACATCAAAACGCATGCGCGGCGCAAATCTGTTCCGAAAAGAAACTTTTTTTGAAATTCGGATTGAATTTATCAAGAAAGTTGATTATTATATTGCAAAAGTATAATGTGGGGGCGGCTATGAAGGTCAGAATCCAATGCGTTGGTTGTGGCGAAAAATTTAAATTTTTCGTCGAGCCGGAAATGAAATACGATTTTGTCTGTCCGCATTGCAACGCGGACCAGAGCTTCGAAACTCCGGCGTCTGTGAACGGACAGACCGCGGAAGTTTTCAGTGAAGAAGCTTCGGCGGAAGAATCTTCCCACCAGTCCTTTGTGCCTGCTCCATCCCCGGTTCCGGAGCCTCCGGCGGAAGCCGCCCCGGATGTTCCGGCGCCGAAAAAACCGTCGATCGGGCTGAAGGCTCCGGTCCCGCCTCCGGCTGCGGTTCAGGGCTCCGGGCCGTCCGGCCCCGGCGAGGAATTTGTACCGCCGCCCAAAAAAGAAGTCCGGCTCAAAAAAGACGGCAAGGATAAGATCGGAACCGGGCTGAAATGGTCTTTCCGACTGATCTTGTTGGGAATCGTCGTCTGGATCGGCTGGGCGGTCTGGAAGAATTTCCTGGACCCCGGCGGCAAAGTCGCCTGGAAAAAAGATTTGCAGATCAAATCGTTTCACCTGCTGGGCAATGAAAACGGCAAAATCCGGTTCCTGAACGGCGACACGGTCATGAGCCTGGACGCCGAAAGCGGCGATGTCTCCGTCCTCGCCACCTTGCCCGAACACGCGAACTATCCCTTGATGATGGCCGAATGCGGCAACAACCGCGCGGTGTTCGTCAGCGCGAAACAGGAGAAATACCTTGGCATGAGCCCGGAAAAGGCGCTTGCGGTGATGGATTTCAGCGGTAAGAAATGGTGGAACCGCGACTTTACCGGCGTGATTTCGGAGGTCGCCTGCGGGGATGAAGTCATGCTGGTGCAGACAGTTGAGGCGGTGTTCAAGGAAATGCGCAATGAATTTGCCGTTTACGATCATATTTACCGGACGAAGGCGCTTCGGATCAGCGATGGCGCCGAGCTCTGGAAGCAAGGTCCGAAAACCAATGAGAATACCTTTTACGGTACCCTTGCCGGCGGCAAAATGATGCTCAATCAAAGCTACGAAGCGGATGCCCCGAAAAAGAAAGACGACAAGAAAAGCGATGACGATGACGACGACGCGGAACGCGGCGGAACCATGATCCTGACGGTTTCGGAACTCGCCACCGGCAAAGTCGCCTGGCGGCTCAAAACCCGTGACCGGATCGACTGGGGGCCGTTCATTCATGGGAACAGCCTGATTTTCCGCCAGAAGGACAAGCTGACCGCCCTGAATTTCAACGACGGCTCCAAGCTCTGGGAGCTGGCGGTGAAGGGAGAACCGAACGGCGGCAGGGATGAGCGTATCCGGAAATCGGATGTTGTTTATTTCTCGTCGGACAATGGCATTACCGCCGTCGACTTGAACGCCGGTCGTGAACTGTGGAGCAATCAATATGGAGTGGCACCGCACATCAGCACGATTTCCGACAAATACATTTTCCTGGCAAGCACGGCTAAAAAAGTGGTCGAGGAGGACAAAGAGGCGAACAAACTGCCCCCCGCTTATGAAAAGCTCAAGAAGGAAGAACCCGATTTGTTCGGCAATGCCCTCGGCAGTGACGGCCCATCCGTCAAGTATGAACGGAACTTCATCTGCATCGATGCGGCTACCGGCAAACGGCTCTGGGAAATGCAGAAAATTTACGGACAGATCGTGGCGGACGGTGACCGGATCGTGTTGTTCTGGGATTCGGCGGACACGACGATGATCGGCGGCATGAACCGTTCCGGCAAAACCGTGGTGCGCCAATATTCCGCCGGAAGCGGCAAGAAATTGTTCGACCGCAATGACGATGCGGCGCTCTCGGGGCCTCACCTGATCTGCGGGAAAAAACTGGTGTCGCTGACGCATGACCGGCTTTCCGGACCGGGGGCCTCGGCGAGTGGATTGGTCGCATTCAACCTGAAGTGAAATTATGCTGCCGGATGATAAAGCATTGCGGGAAAAATTGGCGGAAGTGTTGTACGGACAACCCTCCGGCGAGGAGATTTTTGCCTGCCGTTTCCATCCGGAATCCCTGGCGGACGGCGCCTGCCGGAAATGCGGGGCGCCGTTGTGCGCCGCCTGTTTCGGCGAATCCTGGCCGCGGCTGTATTGCGGTGATTGCCGCCGCCGCATGACGCAGGTCAACCTGCTGAAAGCCAGCTTGAAAAGCCTGAAGTTTCCGGTCATGTGGGTATTGATCTGCGTCGTGATTTCCGGTGTGGCGTATGCGGCGGGCGTTGGGCGGCCCTCGATGAAAGCGATTATCGCCGCCGATGTGAAGTACGCCTGGTACCGGCAGGAGGCCCCGCAACTGCTGGTCGCCGAAGGCGCGCGGCAGCGCCGCCGCGCCGTGGCTCTGGACATGCTCGGGCGGACGGAACAGGCGAAGGAATGGAACGCGCGGGCGACGGAGTCCTTTACCCGCGCCGGAGAGCTCTGGAAGGAAACTCCGGTCGGGAATTCCATCGCCATCGCGGTCGCCAGAACCTACGCCGACAACGGGAACTACCGCAAGGCCGCCGCCGTACTGGAATCACTGAAACCGGATGAAAAGGACCCCGCCTTTCTTGCTCATCTGTATTACCTGGGCCTGTATTTGGAGAAACTGGGCGAGACGGAGGCCGCGCTGCGGTCGTTTGACCGTGCCTACAGCGGCGCGACGCAGGTTTCCGCCAAATCATTGGACAATCTGCTGGACCGGGTCCTGAATGACCGCAACGAGGCCGCCCGGGTCCTGAAAGTCAGCCTGGCGTGCGACGCCGCCATGTCGCCGGAGCAGGTGCGGGAACTGTTGAAAGACCGCGATCTGCCGTCTATGAAAGACGACTTCTTCCGGCCGATGCGAACAGCGCCCGAACCGGAAGCGCCTCCGCCGCCTGAAAAAAAGAAAAAAGAAGCCAAGGCTCCTGAATACCAGGTGGAAAAGGTGCAATAAATGTTTATCCCGTACAGAATTGAGGCTGATGAGTATGACGAGCTGGGCGTGCCGTGGCTGACGTATGCGATTATCACGGCCTGCATGGCGGTTTATCTGGTCGTGGTGAATTTCTGCAGCGAATTTCAGCAGGAGGATATTTTTTACCGTTTCGGCTGTACGCCGGTTGAATTCAAATGGTGGACGACGCTGAGTTGCACCTTGTTGCACGGCGGTATGATGCATCTGCTTGGCAACATGTATTTCCTCTGGATTTACGGCCCGCTCTGCGAGAAAGTCCTTGGCAAAGTCAAATTCCTGCTGCTTTACCTGATCGGCGCGGTCGTCAGCGTGGGCGGACATGTCCTGACCGTGCCCGCGCTGTATGACGACATCCCGTGCGTGGGGGCGTCCGGGGCGATTTCGGCGGTGCTGGGCGCGTTTCTGGTGCTGTTTCCCAAGGTGAGGATCAAATTCCTGGTTTATACGATGTTGTTCCCGCGGGCGCTGCCGACGCACGGGCCCGCGTGGTTCGTGCTGGGGGCGTGGTTCATCGTGCAGTTGATGTCCAGTTTGCAACTGCTGGGGGGGAGCGCTACCGAAGTGGCGTTCTGGGCGCATGTCTTCGGATTTGTCGCCGGGGCGGTGTTCGGCTCGGCCTGCCTGTATTTCTGCAGCCGCCGCAGCAGCCGCCGCCTGGCTGCCGGGCTCCGGATGCTGGAGGAGGGGATTGAGCTGGACGACGATTACATGCGGGAGCTGCATCAGGAGAAATTGATCGACTCGTTCCTGATGAACGCGCTCGGGCAGAAAGACGAGCTCCGCGCGTTCGACCAGTTGACCGACGAATGGCGGCAGGCCCGGAGCAATGGCGACGACGGCAAAATCATCCTCTGCTACTACCGGCTGGTCTGTCGCTACGGCGCGGAACGGCTGGACGGCGACGCCCACGCCTGGAGCGCCGGGGCCGCCGCGCGGTTGAATATGCCGGGGTTGTCGCGCTATGCCTATTATCAGGCGATTTGCGCGAATGACGGCACCGCGCCGCCCCGGCGGAGAATGCTGGAAAATTTGAGCGCCATGCTGGAACGGATCGGGCACGATCCGGCCGCCGCGGGCGGAGTCCAGGAGCTTCTGCGGAAATATTATCCGAACGCCTGATTGATCTACGGCGTGCGGAGGTCGGAGAAACCGACCGGTTTGAAGTTTTTCCGGACTTGTTCGCGTCCGGCGGGGTCGAGGCTCAGGTATTTCCAGTAGGAAAAGGCGAAATCGTGGGGGATGTAGTTTTCCAGCCAGTCGTAGGTGAGCTGGAACGTAATCGGGTGGCTTTCGAAAATCCACGGGCAGCGGTCGATCAGGTAGCGGGCCATGCGGCGGTATTTCCCGGTGCGTTCCGGGGAATCCGGCAGGTTGATGATTTCCTCGAACATGGCGTCGTATTCGGGATCGCGGTAGCTGACGCGGTTGCTGCCGCCGGCGTTTTTGCTGTAAAAGAGTTGGAGGAAATTCTCGGCGTCGGGATAGTCCCCGACCCACGAGAGCCGGAACAACTGCACTTGCCCGAGGCGGAGCTTCTGGAAAAACCGCGGGCGGTTGTTGAGCTCCGCCCGGATGTCGATGCCGATCCGTTTCATATCCCGGACCATCAGCTCCGCCGTCTGGCGGTAGGCGGAACTGTTGTCGGCCTGGTCGAACGTCAGTTCAAGGGGTTCGCCGGTGGCCGGGTCGATGCCGCCGGGATAACCGGCGAGGCGCATTTCCTCGCGGGCGGCTTCGAGGTCGCCGCGGTTCCACGGGTTGCGGAATTCCTCCTCGAACCCCGCCGTGCCGGGCGGGATGGGGCCGTTCGCCGGGATGATCTGGCCGTTGAAATGCTCGATGCGGGCGCCGATGTCGTGGGCCAGCGAGATCGCCCGCCGCAGGTGCAAGTTCCGCCCCAATATCGGGTCGGTGAAGTTGAACCCGATGTAGCGGACCTCGAATTCCGGCACGCGCCAGAGCCGGATGCCGCGTTTGCGGAGCTCGGGGGCAAGTTCGCTGCCGCCGCCGATGACCGATTCGATGTTGTCCTTGTCCACCGTGCTCATGTCCAGCCGCCCCTGCAGGAAAAGCAACCAGGAGGAAAAGGGCTGTTTGACCTGATAACAGAGGATGCGGTCGAGGAGCGGCAGCGGTCTTTCGCGGTCGGCGGGATTTTGGGCCTCCTTGAAAAATTCGAGGCGGTATTCCGGGTTGCGCTCCAGTTCGATCCGGAAATCCCGCACCCATTGTTTCAGGATAAAAGGGCCCGAACCGACCGGGTTCGCCATGAATGTTTCACCGTAGAATTCCACCGCCCGGCGCGAAACCACCGAGGCATAGGGAATCGCCAGATTGTAGAGGAAGCGCGGGTCGGGTACATTCAGGTGAATGCGGAATGTGGACGGGTCGAGGATTTCGATTCCCCCGATGCCGGATTCGTAAACCGAGTTGTCGCCCGGGGGCAGGGCGGCGGCGGCGTCGCGGAAACGGTCGATGCCCTTGATCCGGTTGCGGAAAATCCAGAAGACCGGGCTGTGGAGCCGGGCGTCGGCGATGCGCAGGAACGAATAGGCCACGTCCGCCGACGTGATCTTGCGCGCGGATTTCGGCCCGCCGCCGAAACACGGATCGTCGTGGAAGTAAAGGTCGTCGCGGAGCTTGAACGTATACGCGGTCATGTCCGGGTTGGCGGTCGGCATTTCCCGGAGCATCGACGGGCGGAGCTGGTAGGGGCGCGCCGTATAGTCGTACTGGAGCAGGGTGTCGTAGACGCAGGCCACCAGATTGCGGCTGGCGAGGTCTTCGGCCAGCGCCGGGTCAAACGATTTGACCCGGCCGCCCGCGCCGACGTGCATGACCCGTTCCGACGGCGCGGCGGCGTCGTTCCTGCCGCAGCCGGGGAGGAACAGCAGGAGCGGGAGCGAAAGACATAGCAGGATTAACCGTTTCGGAGCCATTGCAGTGTACTGTTCATCGCCTGTTCCGGCGTAACCCGGGGTTTGTAACCCAGGGTCTTGGCGGCGGCGTTGATGTTGAAATAATGCGAATAACCCAGGTGCCCCGCCAGAAAACGGGTGAGCGTGGGCTGGAACGGCAGGTAACGGTAGAGTTTTTCCGAATATTTGCCGACGCGCCAGGCTTTTTCCAGGGGCCACCGGCCGGTGACGCCAGGTTCGCCGAGCTTGTTCAGCAGTTCCGAAATCCACCCCCACATATTGACCGGCGCGCCGTCGGAAATGAAATAGGCATGGCGGAACCGGCTCTGGTGCTCCAGATATTCCAGCGCCAGAATATGCGCATGGGCGACGTTGTCCACATAGGCGAGGTCGATCATGTTGGAGCCGTCGCCCACCTGGTAGAGCACCCGTTTGCGGGCGCGGCGAAGGAGTTCCGGGACGATGTAGTGGTCGCCGGGGCCCCAGATCAGGTGGGGGCGCAGGCAGATCGCCGAGAGTTCGCGGTTGAACGCCCCGAGCACGTGTTTCTCCGCAATGGATTTGGTCGCGCTGTAATGGGAGAGGTAACGTTCCGGGTAGGGGGCCGATTCGTCGAGCCCCTCGACGTGCTGCTCCGGCGTATAGGCCACGCTGCTGGAACTCGTATACACCAGGCGGCGGATGTCGTGGTCCTGACAGGCCTGAAGGACGTTGATGGTGCCCTCGACGTTGGTGGTGTAGTAATCGCGGTAGCCGCCCCAGTAACCGGCCAGCGCGGCGGTATGGATGACCGCGGTACAGCCGCGGCAGGCGGCCTTGACCTGTTCGAGGTTGCGGATGTCGCCGCGGACAACCTTGATGCCGAGGTCTTCGAACTCGGGCGCGGGAGAGCGCTGGAAACTGCGGATCAGGCAACCCTTGGCCAGCAGTTGCCGGATGATGGCGTAGCCGAGGCAGCCGCTGCCGCCGAAAACGACGACTCTTTCATTTTTCCATTTCATATGATCATAAAGCCAGTTGGTTAAAACGGGTCATGGCGGAATCCCAGTCCTTCCGGGAGGCCGCCGGTTTGAATTCGATGACTTCGAAGGAATCGCGGACGATCCGCCGCCCCTCGTTCAGCCCGGCGACATCGCCCAGCGCAATCGCCTGCGAAATGGCGTTGCCGATGGCGGTGGCTTCGATCGGCCCCGCCGTGACCGGAATGCCGAGGGCGTCCGCCGTGTATTGCATCAGCCGGTGGTCCTGGGTGCCGCCGCCGACGATGTTCAGGAACTGGTAGCGGACGTTCAGGATGTTTTCAAGTTTTTCGAGCTTCTCGCGGAAGCAGAGCGCCAGCGAATCGTAAACGCAGCGGAGGATTTCACCGTCCGTCGCCGGTTCGCCCTGGCCGTGTTCCGCGCAGTAGCGGCGGATGCGCCCCGGCATGTCGTTCGGCCCGAGGAACAGCCCGTCGTTGGGATTGATCAGGAATTTCCAGGGTTCGGCGGCGGCGGCCAGTTCTTCCATGCGGGCGAAACTCATCTCTTTGCCTTCCGCGCGCCAGTTGCGGCGGGTTTCCTGAAAAAGCCACGTGCCCATGATATTGGTCAGAAAACGGATTTTACCGGCCAGCCCGCCTTCGTTGGTGCAGGGGGCGGCTTCCGCCGCCGGGGTCATCAGCGGACGGTCGATTTCCGCGCCGAGCAGCGCCCAGGTGCCGCAGCTGATGTAGGCCCAGTTGCTGTCCGGCGCCGCCGGCACCGCGCCGACCGCCGAGGCGGTATCGTGGGCGCCGACCCGGATCAGGGGGATGGGGCCGCAGCCGAGTTCTTTCTGCAATTCGGGGCGCAGGGGGGCGGAAACGGTGGAGGGCATGACGATTTCGGGGAATATGGAACGGGGGATGCCCAGTTTGTCGATCAGTTCGAAATCCCAGTCGCGGGTATTCGGGTCAAGCAGATTGGAGGTGGAGGCGATGGTGTATTCGCAGGTGAATTCGCCGTTCAGGTAGTTGGTCAGGGCGTCGGGGATGAACAACAGGACGCTGTTTTCGAAATCTTCGGGATGCTGTTCCCGGTGCGCCGCGAGCTGGTACAGGGTGTTGATGTTCATGAACTGGATGCCGGTGCGCGCGTAAATGTCTTCTTTGGAGATGGATTTAAAGATTTTGGCCGGAGTTTCGAGGGTCCGGGTGTCGCGGTAGTTATAAGGGAGGCGCAGCGGCTGCCCGGTCGCCCGGCTGTAAAGAACGTAATCGACGCCCCAGGTGTCAATGGCGATGCCGCTGATTCCGGGTTCGACGGCGAGGGCTTTCTTCAACCCTTCTTTGATCTCGGCGCACAGGGCGGGGAAATCCCAGAACAGCGCGCCGCCGCGCTCGACCGGACCGTTGACGAAACGGTGGACTTCGGTAAGGGAAAGGTGGCCGTTTTCAAGGCGGCAGACGATTGCGCGGCCGCTCGAAGCTCCCAGGTCAAACGCCAGATAATTACGCTTCATATCAAATCTCCAAAGTGTCAGGTCAATACCGATGATAAATAAAATTTTGGCGATAAACGGACGGGTTCCATCATTTATTGCCGAAAATTTGTATGCGACTTGAATAATTTAAAATGATTAATTCAGATTACAAGCCCGAAATGGAGCCGCATGGCAAAGTTTTACGCAAAAGCGGCATCCGGCGGACGAAGGACCCGGCGGTGGAACCCTTGAATTTTCCGAAAAAAGCATTATAGTACCCTAATGCTGTTGTCGGCGGTGGTTCGGCAACACCGCCGACAACAGTTGTTCGGGCCTTCGTGGTTCGACCCGGACGCCGTGGAGTCGGGGGGCGGATTTATGACGGGAAATATCGGCGGGGATATTGAAAAACCGGGTTTTCGATGGTATATTATTCTTTTTACAACCAAGGAAAACCGGGTTTAGCGCCTTATGGAATTCAATACCCCTTACTTATTGCTGAACGTTGTTATTTTCATCGCGGGCCTGGCGGTCCTGATCAAAGGGAGCGACTGGTTTATCGAAGCGGCGGCGGGCATCGCCCGGAAATACAATGTGTCGGAACTGACGATCGGGCTGACGCTGGTCAGTATCGGAACCGCGCTCCCGGAGTGGGCTTCGAGCCTGTATGCGGCGTTCGCCAACCACCCGGAGTTCATCGTCGGCAATATCGTGGGGAGCATTACGACGAACATCACGCTGATCCTGGGGATCGGGGTGGTTTTCTGCGGCTGTCTGTTTTTTTCGCGTAAACTGCTGACGCGGGACGTGTTGATCATGTTCGGCGTGTTTCTCCTGACCGCGGCGCTGGTGTTCGCCTACAAAATTTTCAGCGGCACTTACCAGATCGGTCGGATCGGCGGCGGAATCCTGACGGCAATCGCCGTCTGGTACTGCTGGCATCTGTTCCGCCAGCCCGAGCAGGAAACGAGCGAATGCGAGCTGGAGGAGGCGCACCGGCTGGCGGAAGCCACCCGCAATATGTCTTTCGTCAAATGCTTCGGCCTGCTGTTCCTGGGGCTGGTGATGGTGGTGCTGGGTTCGAAGGCCATGCTGGACACGGTGGTCTGGAGCGCGGCGAAGCTCGGCGTCCCGACGATCGTGATCTCGATGACGGTGGTGGCGTTCGGCTCGTCGGTGCCGGAGCTGGCGGTGACGATCGCGGGCGTGACCAAGAAATGTCATGACATGGCGCTCGGCAATGTCATCGGCAGTAATACCTTCAATATCCTGTTGATTTTCGGCACCTGTTCGCTGGTGCGCCCGGTCAGCTTCGGCAGCACCGGCGCGGGAATGGTGAATCTGGGCATCATGCTGGTGGCCGGCGCGGCGCTGGTGGCGCTGATGTATGTCTGCCGGGACCGCCTGAAGCGCAGCGGCGGAATTCTGCTGTTGACGATGTACGCCGTTTTCCTGGCTTACAACTGCCGCCATTTCTTCGGCGCGTGAAGGTTCCGGAAGCATTTTCGGGACAGGATTTTATGGGGGCGGGTTTGAATTTCCGAGAGATCGTGCTACATTTCTTTCATGGATAACGATAAAAACAATGAACAGACGATCAACGCCAGCAATTATACCGCCGACAGCATCAAGACCCTGAGTTCACTCGAACACATCAGGCTTCGGCCCGGCATGTATATCGGCAGGCTCGGCGACGGTTCGCACCCCGACGACGGCATTTACATCCTCCTGAAAGAAGTCATCGACAACAGCATCGACGAATTCATCATGGGGGTGGGGCGCCGCATCGACATCCGCATGGATGAAGCCGAGGTGAGCGTGCGCGACTACGGGCGCGGCATCCCGCTGGAAAAACTGGTCGAATGCGTGTCGGTGGTCAACACCGGCGGCAAATTCAACGACGAAGTGTTTCAGTTTTCCATCGGGATGAACGGCGTCGGCACCAAGGCGGTGAATGCGCTTTCGACGGCGTTCAATGTCTGTTCGTTCCGCGACGGCAAGTTCCGCAAGGCGTTGTTTTCGCGCGGGGTTTTCGAGAGCGACGAGAAAGGGAAGACGGACGAGCCGAACGGCACGATGGTGACGTTTACGCCGGATATCGAGCAGTTCGTCGATTATTCGTTCCGCCAGGAGTTTATCGAGAAACGCCTCTGGATGTACGCCTATCTGAACAGCGGGCTGTCACTGTACCTGAACGGCAAACGCTTTTATTCCAAACAGGGCCTGTTCGACCTGATCCAGGTGGAGGCCGGCGAAGACCGCCGCTATGAAATTATTTCGTTTAAAGACAAATCGCTTGAGTTCGCGTTCTGCCACACCGACAACTATTCGGAAAACTACTATTCGTTCGTCAACGGACAGCATACCACCGACGGCGGCACCCATCTTTCCGCATTCAAGGAAGGGGTGCTGAAAGCGATCAACGAGTTCTCCGGCAAGACCTATCAGGCCAGCGATGTCCGCGACGGCATCGTGGCATCGATCGCGATCAAGCTCAAGGACCCGATCTTCGAATCCCAGACCAAGAACAAGCTGGGCAATACCGATATCCGCGCCTGGATCGTCAATACGGTCAAGGAGGGAGTCGAACGATATCTGCATATGCAGCCCGCCGAGGCCGAACTGCTGATGGCCAAAGTCACCCAGAACGAAGCGCTGCGCAAACAGGTGCAGGCAGTCAAGAAACAGTCCAAGGAGCACGCCCGCAAGAGCAGTCTCAAAATTCCGAAGCTCAAGGACTGCAAGTTCCACCTGGGCGACCGCGACCCGCGCGGCGAACAGTCGATGATCTTCCTGACGGAAGGGGATTCGGCGGCCGGTTCGCTGGTGAGCTGCCGCGACGTATTTACCCAGGCGGTGTTTTCGCTCCGGGGCAAGCCGCTGAACACGTTCGGGTTGAGCAAGGACAAGATTTACAAGAATGAAGAATTTTTCTTCATCACCCAGACGCTGGATATCGACGACGACGTGGAGAACCTGCGTTACAATAAAATCGTGATCGCCACCGACGCGGACGTGGACGGTTTGCACATCCGCAATCTCCTGATCACCTTTTTCCTGAGTTTTTACGAGCAACTGGTGCTGTCCGGCCACCTGTACGTGCTGGAAACGCCGCTGTTCCGGGTGCGCAACAAGCAGGAGACTTATTACTGTTACTCCGAAAGCGAGCGCGATGCGGCGATCGCCAAACTGAAAGGGCGCGGCGTGGAAATCACCCGCTTCAAAGGACTCGGCGAAATCTCGCCGAAAGAGTTCGGGCAGTTCATCGGCAGCGACATCCGCCTGAGCAAAGTGACCGTGGACCACATGCGCGACGTTCCGCAGATGCTCCGTTTCTATATGGGGGACAACACGCCCGAGCGGCGCGACTATATTATGACCAACCTTGAAATCATGGACGAAGCCTGATGGCCGACGATATCGACAACAGCGAAGATTTGGTGATCGACCCGCCCGAACTGGTGGACGGCGAATCCGACGCCGATTCCGAGTCCCGCAAAGGCACCAACAGCTTGATCCGCCGGATGATGGACCAGAATTATCTGGAATACGCCGCGTATGTGATCAAGGAACGGGCCATTCCGGACGTGGACGACGGGCTGAAGCCGGTCCAGCGCCGCATTCTCTGGGCGATGCACTCCACCGACGACGGCAAATTCAACAAAGTCGCCAACATCATCGGGCAGACCATGCAGTATCATCCCCACGGCGACGCCTCGATCGGCGACGCGCTGGTGGTGCTGGCGAACAAAGAATATTTCATGGACCGGCAGGGGAACTTCGGCAACATCCTGACCGGTGACGGCGCGGCGGCGGCGCGTTATATCGAAGCGCGGTTGTCGCCGCTGGGGCGCGAGGTGCTGTTCAACGAAGACCTGACCGATTTCGTCGAAACCTACGACGGGCGCAAAAAAGAGCCGGTGGTGCTGCCGGTCAAGATCCCGTCGCTGCTGCTGCTGGGTTCGGAGGGGATCGCGGTCGGCATGTCCACCAAAATCATGCCGCATAACTTTGTCGAACTGCTCAAAGCGCAGATCGCCGAACTGAACGGCGAGGAATACGAGCTTTACCCGGATTTCCAGCAGGGCGGGCTGATGGATGTGTCCGAATACGAGGAGGGCAACGGCAAAATCAAGTTGCGTGCCCGCATCGACATCGACGGCCGCAAGCTGATCATCCGCGAAATCCCGGCGCTGACCACCACCGAGAAGCTGATCGCGTCCATCGAACGGGAGGTCGAGAAAAACCGCCTGAAAATCGCCGCAATCAACGATTACACCGGCGAAAACATCGAAATCGAAATCATTCCGTCGCGCGGGCAGGACCCGGAAAAAACCATGCAGGCGCTGTACGCCTACACCCACTGTTCGATCACCGAAACGGTCAACATGCTGGTGATCTGCGAGAACAAACCCGAGATCATGAACGTGAAGTCCGTGATCCGGCGCAATACCGAAAAACTGCTGGACTACCTGAAACGCGAACTGGAAAACGAGCTTGCCCGCTGCAATGAAGAAGCGCACCGGAAAACGCTGGCGCAGATTTTTATTGAGAACCGTATCTACAAAGACATCGAAGAGTGCGAAACGTTCGAACAGGTCAGCAAGGCGGTTTATGACGGCGTGATGAAGTTCCGCGACCAGCTGATGCGCGACGTGAGCGAGGACGACATCACCATGCTGCTGGCGATCCCGATCCGCCGTATTTCGCTGTTCGACATCAAGAAAAACGAACAGGAAATCGCCGACATCCACAAGCGGATCAAGGAAATCCGCAAACATTTGAAAGCGCTCTCCGATTACGCCGTCGCCTATCTGCAGGCGCTGCTGGATAAATACGGCAAGCATTTTCCGCGCCGCACCGAACTGGTCGGCGGATTCCGCAAGATCGACCGCCGCAATGTGGCTCTGAACAACATCAAGGTCGGTTGGGACCGTAAAAACAGTTATATCGGCACCAACGTCAAGAGCGACGACACCGTGCTCTGCAACGAATATGACAAACTGTTGTGCATCGAGCGCAAGGGCGATTACAAAATCATCAATATCCCCGATAAGATTTACGGCGGCAGGCTTTATGAATTCCGCAAATTCGACCCGGAAATCGAGTTCGGCGTCATCTACCGCGACAACAGTTCGGGCAAGGCTTACGGCAAGCGCTGTTTTATCGAAAAATTCATCACCGACCGGGTTTACCGGCTCTGCCCGGAAAACTGCCGCCTGGAACTGGTGACGCCGCGTTCGGATGCGATTTACGAGTTGACGGTGGACGCCCGGCGCAAAAATGCCGGGACCAGCGAAGTGAACCTGAAGGAATTGCCGTTGCGCAGTCCCCGTGCCCGCGGACAACTGCTGTCCGCCAAGGCGGTTCAGAAAGTCACCCATATCCGCTATCTGACCGAGGAAGAATTATCGGCGTTTGTGGCGGAGGCGCATCCCGTGGATGATGACGAAATCAACGAAAACGGCAACGACACCGGCGAAGAAACCATCACCGCCGCTGAAACGCCGGACGTGGGCGCCGCACCGGAAACCGAAGCCGCGCCCGAAATTGAAGAAACGGATGAAGTGCAGGAGCCGGAAACACCGAAAAAAGCGGTCAAGGCACCGCGGAAAAGCCGGAAAAGCAAACCAGCCTCTGAACCTGAACCGGAAGCGGAAGAAGCCGCAGAACCGGAAACCCCGGCAGAACCGGAAGCCCCGGCTCCGCGCTCGAAAGAGATTGAACCCCCGGCAGAACCGGAAGCCCCGGCAGAGCCGGAAACCCCGGCAGAGCCGGAAACCCCGGCAGAGCCGGAAACCCCGGCTCCGCGCTCGCAAGAGATTGAACCCCCGGCAGAGCCGGAAGCCCCGGCAGAGCCGGATGTCATAAAAAGCGAACCGCCAACGCCTGAACCCGCCCCTGAAACGCCGTCGAAAAAAGATGACGATAACGAAAACTGGGGAATCAGCCAGTTGGAATTTGGATTTTAAGGCTATGAATCAGATCGCGTCAACCATCCGAAAATATGCGGAACAGGTCCGCCCCGTCGCCCGGGCGATTCACCAGCACCCCGAGCTTGGTTTCGAAGAACACGAGGCCTGCCGGTTGCAGGTGGAACTGCTGCGCGCCGCCGGGTTCCGGGTGACGACGCCTTACGGTGGGCTGGATACCGCCTACCGGGCGGAGTTCGGCACCGGCGAACCGGTGTTTGCCGTGATGTGCGAATACGATGCGTTGCCGCAGTTGGGGCACGCCTGCGGACATAACCTGATCTGCGGAGCCGGTCTTGCCGCCGGGCTGGCGTTGTGCGAACTCATGGAGTCGGACGGAATCGCCGGCAAGATCGTGGTGCTGGGCACTCCGGCGGAGGAAACGCTCGGCGGCAAGGTGATTTTGCTGGAACAGGGCGGGTTCGAGGATATCGACGCGTGCATCCTGTGCCATCCGGCCTCGGTCAACGCGCTGGATTCCGGCGACCTGGCGGTATCCCGGTTCGACGTGACGTTCAGGGGTCATGCGGCCCATGCGGCGGCCGCTCCTTATCTGGGGGTCAATGCACTGGACGCGATGAACCTTTTCTTTGCCGGCATCGCCTGCTGGCGGCAACAGCTTCCGCCCGGCGGCATGGTGCACGGCGTGATTTCGCAGGGCGGCACCGCGCCGAACATCATCCCGGATTACACGGAGGCGTTTTTTTATCTGCGCAGCCGCGACAACGCCACTCAGGGGGCGCTGGAAGTGCGACTGGATGAAATCGCCCGCGGCGCGGCGCTGATGACCGGTTGCGGCTATACCGCCGTCCGCCGTCCGAATCCCTATTCGGCGGACCGCCCGAACCCGCCGTTGCGCGAAGCGGTGCTCACGTCGATGGACGATTTGCGGATGAACCCGGACCGGGAATACCGGAGCAGCATTTCGACGGATTACGCCAATGTGTCGCTGGTGGTGCCGGGGGTGAACTTTTTCTTCAATATCACCGGGGGCAGGGCGGTGGCGCTGCATTCGGCTGAGTTCGAACGGCTTGCCGGGTCGGACGCCGCGTTCGAATCCGCCATGGACGCCGCGGGGGTGATGGCGGCGGTCGGCCTGCGGTTCCTGACCGAACCGGATTTCCGCCGGACGGTGACGGGCGCGGAATAATGCGGGGCTTATTGTCAGGTTTTTGACGGTAGGGGCTTGCATTTGATATTTTCCCATGTTATATTTAAAAGATTATGATTTAACGTTATGTGCAAGTTTTTCCAGAACGGATCGACGGTCTTTCGAGGCGGTATGTTCCGCATTGGCGTTGGTTGCGGGAAAAACGGGCAGGCATGAAGGATGATATCGAAATGTTACGTTTTGTCTACAGCGACTCAAAATTGATTGCCATTCTGATCGGCATTAGCGGCGGGTCTTTCCGGCGCTCCGCGGAAAGGCTCGTAACGGCTGTGGAGAATTAAAGACGTTTGCACTTGAAAACGATTGATCATCGGATTATTGATTTTTTTACAGCCATGAATTGTTCTTTCAATTTCATGGCTTTTTATTTTAACCAGAAAACAGGATATTGAACCATGTTTAAAGCTGTCGGACAACCTAAGTTCCCGGAAATGGAACGGGCTATCGTCGAATACTGGAAACAGGACGGTACTTTTCATAAATCGCTGGAGAACCGCAAGGACGCGCCCGAATACATTTTTTATGACGGCCCCCCCTTCGCCACCGGTATGCCGCACTACGGCCATCTGCTGGCCGGCACGATCAAGGACGTGGTGCCGCGCTACCAGACCATGCGCGGCAAGCGCGTCCCCCGCACATTCGGATGGGACTGCCACGGCCTTCCGGTCGAAAACGAAATGGAAAAAGAGCTCCAGTTGAAAAATAAAAAAGACATCGAAGCCTTCGGCATCGACAATTTCAACGAAGCCTGCCGCGGCATCGTCCTCCGCTACACCAACGAATGGGAACAGGTGGTCACCCGGATGGGACGCTGGGTGGACTTCGAGGGCGGCTACCGGACGATGGACCTCGATTACATGGAGTCGATCTGGTGGGTGTTCCGCCAGCTCTGGGACAAGGGGCTGATCTACGAGGGCTATAAAATCATGCCGTTCTGCCCGCGCTGTTCGACGCCGCTGTCGAACTTTGAAGTCAATCAGGGCTATATGGAAGTGACCGACCCCGCGGTCACCGTTCGCTTCAGGGTGGACGGCGAGGAAAACACTTATTTCCTGGCATGGACCACCACGCCCTGGACGCTGCCCTCGAACCTCGCTTTGGTGGTGGGCGCCGGCATCGATTATGTCAAGATCAAGGACGGCGGCGAATATTACATCATGGCCAAAGGCCTGGTGTCGCGCTACTACAAGGACGCGCCGGAAATCGTCGCCGAATTCCGCGGCGAAACCCTGAAAGGCAAACGCTACGAACCGCTGTTTCCGTATTTCGCGGAGCTGAAGCGGGACGGGGCGTTCCAGGTGATCTGCGCCGATTTCGTCAGTCTGGAGGACGGCGTGGGGATTGTCCATGCCGCTCCGGGGTTCGGTGAAGACGACAGCATTGCCGCCAAAGCCAACGGCGTCCCGGAGGTCTGCCCGGTGGACGACCAGTGCTGTTTCACCCGCGACGTGCCCGATTACGCCGGACGTTATGTCAAGGACTGCGACAAGGACATCATCCAGCGCCTGAAAGACGAACATAAACTGGTTCACCGCGGCACCATCCACCACAATTATCCGCATTGCTGGCGCGACGACATGCCGTTGATCTACCGCGCCATCTCCACCTGGTTCGTCAAGGTCGAGGAAATCAAGGAAAGAATGATCCGCGCCAACGGCCGGATCAACTGGGTTCCCGCGCACCTGAAAGACGGACGTTTCGGCAAATGGCTGGAAAACGCCCGCGACTGGGCGATCAGCCGCAACCGTTACTGGGGCACCCCGCTGCCGATCTGGCGCAACGAGGAAGGCGAAACCGTCTGCATCGGCTCGGTGGCCGAGCTCGAGCAGTTGACCGGGCAGAAAGTGGGCGACTTGCACAAGCATTTCATGGACAAAATCGAAATCCCGTCGCCCACCGGCAAGTCGCCGCTGAAGCGCATCCCGGAAGTGCTGGACTGCTGGTTCGAAAGCGGTTCCATGCCCTACGCGCAGCATCATTATCCGTTTGAAAACAAGGCGCATTTCGAGGCGCATTTCCCGGCGGACTTCATCGCCGAGGGGCTCGACCAGACCCGCGGCTGGTTCTATACGCTGGTGGTGCTCGGCGCGGCGCTGTTCGACAAACCGGCGTTCCAGAACGTGCTGGTGAACGGCCTGATCCTCGCCGAAGACGGACAGAAAATGTCCAAGCGCAAGAAAAATTATCCCGACCCGCTGGAAGTGGTCGAAAATTACGGCGCCGACGCGCTGCGGCTCTTTATGCTGGGCTCGCAGGTGGTCCGCGCCGAGGACCTGAAGTTCTCCGAAAACGGCATCAAGGACGTGCTTCGCGGCGTGATGATCCCGATCTGGAACGCCTACAGCTTCCTGGTCACTTACGCCAATGTGGACGACTGGACCCCGGAAAGCGGCGCCGACGTGCCGCAAAACTTGAAAAATCCGCTCGACCGCTGGATCCTGAGCTCATTGACCCAGATGGTGGACGAAGTCCGCGGCGAAATGGATGCTTACAATCTGCAGAAAGCCGCCAACCGCTTCACCCGGTTTGTGGACGACCTGACCAACTGGTACATCCGCCGCAGCCGCCGCCGTTTCTGGAAAAGCCAGAACGACGGCGACAAGAACGACGCCTACCGGACGCTCCACTATGCCCTGTTGACGTTCTGCCGGACGGCGGCGCCGTTCATCCCGTTCGTGACCGAGGAAATCTACCGGAATCTGCGCACCGCCGACATGCCGGAATCGGTGCACCTCTGCGATTTCCCGGAATCCGACGCCGCCAACCGCGACGAAGCGCTGGAGTGCCAGATGGAAAACACCATGACGGTGGTTAAACTCGGGCGCTTCCTGCGTTCGCAGAGCAACATCAAGACGCGCCAGCCGCTCGGCCGCGCGGTGGTGGTGACCGGCGACCCCGCGGTGCGCGAGCTCCTGAACGGGACCGCCGACATCATTGCCGAGGAGCTGAACGTCAAGCAAATCGTATTCAATTCCGACGAAAACGATCTGGTGACCTATACGACCAAGGCGAATTTCAAGTCGCTCGGCCCCAAGCTCGGCAAGCAGATGAAAGAAGCCGCGGCGGTGATCCAGCAGTTGAACTCGGCGGAAATCGGCGCGATCCTGGGCGGCAAACCGTATGCCCTGACGCTGAGCGACGGCCGGACGGTCGAGCTTGACGCCGCCGACCTCGATGTCCGGCGCGAAGAAAAGCCCGGCATGACCGTCGCCAACGAGGGAAGCATCACGCTGGCGCTGGATACCACGCTGACGGCGGCGCTGGAAGAAGAAGGCTTCGCCCGCGAAGTGGTCAGCCGTATCCAGAATATGCGCAAGGAAAGCGGTCTGGAGGTTTCGGACCGGATTCGAATCGCCTGTCAGGTGCCGGCGGACCGTCAGGGGGCGCTGGAGAATTTCCGTTCGTACATTCAGGCGGAAACACTGGCGGACGAGATGGTCCGCGGCGACTTCCCGGATTCCGAATTGAGCGAGTTGAACGACGCTCTCTGCGGGTTCTCGATCGCCAAGCTGTAATTCGAGGTAAAAACAAAAGATCCATCGCCCGTTTTCATCCGCGGGCGATGGATCTTTTTTGCGTGTGTTCAGGAACGGATCAGAAATTCCGGGCCAGAAGAACGGTTTCGCCTTTGCCGATCGGCAGGGAGACTTCGCCCTCCTGCGGCGAATAGGTTTGGCCGGTCAGGATATCGGTGAGCGGAATATCGCTTTTCAGCAGAAATGCGTCCAGCCGTTCGTTTTCATTGACACAGGATTGGGAACTGCTGAACCGGGCGGCGTAAATGACTTTGCGGCATTTCTTCTCATGCAGATGTCGCAGGAGCTGGTAAATGCCGTCATGGTTGTCCGTCAGCACGCTCGGCCGCCAGGGGAACAGCATATTGACGATGACCGAGCGGATTTTGTAGCTCAGGAGCGGGATCATGACCTCGTGAAGCAAGCCGTTGTGCAGAAACAGAATCAGGCCTTCGTCATCGGCGATATTGTGATTGCTGTTCAGAATCTCCGTATCCATCATGGTATTGTCGATATATTCGACATGGAAATCCAGCCCCCCGCTCCGCGCAGCGGCGGCAGATGCCCGTCACCACGCGCCCGCCGAAAATCGTTTCCGGCCCGATCGCATTCATCGCGTCGATCATCCGGACTTTGCGCAGGGCGGTACGCTCATGCTGGATTTCATCGATCTTTTTGATGGAGTTGACAAATAAGCCGCGCCCGGGCACCCGGCTCAACAGGCCGCGTTCCTGAAGTTCGCCCTGTATTTTGGCCGCGGTCATGGCGCTGATGCCGAATTGGTCGCAAATGCTTTTGCGCGAATAAAACACCTCGCCGGCGCAGAGTTCGCCGTTGATGATTTTATAAGCCAGCATATCCAGCACGTTTTTATAACGGTTGTTGGGGCGCCCCTTCGACATGGCTTTGACTTAAGGCTGTACAGGCGTGGGAGAAGGGGTGAAGGTCAGGGTCATTTTCAGGTTTTTTATTTTCCCGTCCGGTTTTATGGACAAGCGGAAAATTTCCCGTTTATGATGGGTGTCTTCGCGAATGGGTTCGATGGCGGTTGTAAAGGGTATGCCGCCGCAGTCGATGTTCAGGAACAGGCTTTTTTGCTTTTCGGTGATACGGTATGTATGGGCGTCGATTTTCTCGATCTGCCCGAGCGTAATGACCGCGTTTTCGCATTCAGCCGGGTGCTTGAGCTCGACGGTGTCCTCCACGATGAAAGAACCGCCGTTTGTACGTGAATAGCGGAATGCGCGGCAAACACTCTGTACTTCAGCGATGTGGCGGTATGGCGCGGTGATGTCCAGCTCCACCGCAAAGGAATCTCGGTCCTGGTAAATCGATTTCCGGACGGCGTCCGTTCCCCGCCCGGGCGCCTGCAGTTGACCGGCGATCCGGGGTACGCTGTGCCCATAGGAGTTCAACAGGTTCGATTCATAACGCCGGTTGCTGAACGTCCGTTTGGTGTATACTTCGCGTCCCGGATCGACAACGACCGGCACTCCGTCAACCGCGATGATATAGCTGCCGATGTCGTTATGGTTGTGCGGTTCGGTGTTATTGCCTCCCTTGAACGCCGCCGCCAGGCGGGAATCGGACTGGGCGGGGCGGACTACGTAAACATTGGCATTGTCAAAGGCGCTGGCCGCTTCCGTCCGGGAAACATCGGGGGCTTTCGCGCTTTCCGGCAGCGACAAAAACAGATTGATGTCCTGAAGCGGAGCGGGGAGGGGGAAGCCGGCAGGGAATCCGGATGTCTTGTTTTCCAGCCAGTTTTGCAGCGCGGCTGTATAGAGTGGTAATTTAAAGTTGATGTTGGCGTCTGCAAACGCCGGATAGACTTCCGGGGCCAACCGGATATTCTCGGCGAATTGAGCCACCGGTGCAATCCCCGGCGCATCCATCAGGTTCACTTTGCCGTCGGTCGCCTGACGGAAATCCGCCGCCATCCGCAGGTAATAACCGAACCCGTAGGACCAGTAATTGATTCCTTCTCCACAATAACCGTCGGGTCCGAAACCTTTCAGGTAATTCGTGCTGCGCTTGCGGATGTAGTCCAGCAGGCGGGCCCGCCGCGCCGGTTCAAGCTCCGTCCGCAGGATGACGGCCGTCATTCCGGCCAGGCAGACGCTGTTCCAGTTGTTTTTGATGGTGAGCCACATATTTTCCTGGCGCTTGCCGTCCATCATCTCTTCCAGCGGGGCGATGATCCGGCGTTCCAGTTCGCCTTCCAGCATGTTCCGGACCTCCGGGGTCATGGATGGAGCCAGCAGCCGGAGCGTACAGGCCAATTCGCCGCCCAGTGTCGCCACGCCGAGATCGATGTCGATCACCCTGCCGTAATAGTTGTCAAGCTGGGGATCGTGAGCCGGCAATATCCATGTCGGGAGCGCGCAGAGAACGCGGATTCGCTGTTCGATATGGTCGATGTAGCGCTGTTCGCCGGTCACGCAGGCGGCCATGACCGGCGCGCCGAGGGCATGCAGTTTATAATATCCGGCTTCATAACGGCTGCGGTTTCCGTCGCGGGAGAAATCAAGGTAATTCGGCTGGGGAGAAATCACTTCTCCGGCGATATCCCGGTCGGCCTGTGCGATTTTTTCCCGCATGCCGGGGCGGTCCTGTTGGGATTTCCAGAACGCGCGGTCCGTGATATCCGGCACATTGTTCCATGCTCCCGCCGGATACGGATCGCCGGCGAGTACGGCGAGATTGAACAGAACCGGGAAAAAGATGAACGCAAATTTCATGAAGCTCTCCTCAATGTCCGGTGGGCTGGATAACATTGTGGGGGGAATAGCTGTATTTGATGCCGAATATGCCGAATGCGGGTTCTTCCTTGGTGGCAGCGGCGGCATGGCCGTCGCTGAACAGCGTGTTTACCCGGTCGCTGTGGCGGGCATGGATCGTACCGACGGCGGCGCTGGCGGTGGTCACGCCCTGAATCGCCCATACCTGGCGCGGTTCGCTGCACAGGGAGTCGGCAATCGTCAGGATTTCCGACGGCCTTGGAATTTTATTGACGGCATACGTAATCATCAGGCGGCTTGCCGAACCCAGTTGCGTGCAAATCCTGAAATTATTGTTCTGATAATCCGCGTTCATGAAGCTGTTTGCCAGGCTGGGGGCGCCGTAGACCCGGTCGCAGATGTAGTCGGCGTCGTTCATGGTATAGGGCTTTTCCGCCGGGCACAGGACGGTGGGGTAGGAGGAGAGATAGGGAGTGGTGGTTTCTTGCCAATCCTTGTTGTCCTTGCGCCCGAGCAGAAAAGAGGACCATGCGCGCCCGGTCCCGGAACCGTTGTAATAATACAGGATCCATGTGGCGTTGTGGTCGTCGCCATATAGCTGAAATGCGGTTCCGCATTGTTTCAGGTTGTTGATGCATTGTACGGCCTTGGCTTTGTCCCGGGCTTTGTTCAGCGCCGGCAGCAGTATGGCCGCCAATATGGCAATAATAGCGATGACGACCAGGAGTTCGATGAGTGTGAAATAAAATCTGTGCTTCATGGTGTACTCCGTGAGTTCGAAGGTTTGTTGATGGACGGGTTTATAATGCCGTTTGGCGGGCAGAAATACCAGGAGCCCTGGTCGTGGGGGCCGCCTGCGAAACGGTTTTCCAATATCTCAAATGCATACCGGATATGGGCTTGAATGTTGTTGTCCACATAACAGATGTCCGCCTGAAGGTCGGCGGCGCCGCGGCCGATGGCGATCACGTCGAGGTCGTCCGGTATGCGGATGGAGAGGTTCCGGCATTCTTCCAGAAACAACGGGGCGAAGGCGGGGAGGATGACAGCGTCGGCGCCGTTCAGGCGGTTCTCCAGCCATTTCCGGATTGAGCCGCGGATGTAATTGTAGTCGATGCCGTGTTCTTTGAGTTTGAAATTAAAGCAATGGCGGTTGATCCAGTTGAAATCGTGCTTCAGCTTCGTCATGCCCGAGCGCCAGGCCGCCGCCCGGAAAAGCTCGAGGTCATTGTTCAGTTCCGTGCAGACCAGGGCGATGTTCCGGCGGCCGCGCTGCTTGAAATGGTTCAGGCACATCCGGACGGTGGCCGGTTCGTCGGCGATGATGCTGGTGATGTCGTTGTTGCCGGAGAGCTCGCCGAGGACGACGGCGCGGTTTGCCACGTGCCCCAGCGTCGCCGTGAAGTTTTCCCAGATCGGCCTGACGCCGGAGATAACGGAATAGGCGTCCGGAGAATTGATCTCGGATATGACGCTGGCCAAACTGGCATCGCCGATTTCCAGCAGGCGGACCTCCCAGCCGGACTGTTCGAACAGCGCCTTGCCCTCGTGAAACAGATAACGGGCGACGTAATGGTTGCTGTCCGGCGCGATGAAATTGACGATTTTGCAAACCGCCGGAGCCGGCTTGATGTAGCAGACGAAATTACCCACGCCGTGCTGGCAGCGCAGATAGCCTTCGCTTTCCAGGATTTTCAGCGCTTTTCCGGCGGTCACGTAACTGACGGAATATTCCTTGGAGAGATCATGAATTCCGGGCAGGCGTTCGCCGAACGCATATTGGGCGCTGGTGATTTTCTGTTGCAGCGCGTCTTTGATTTTATTGCGTTTGATGTTGCGGCTGTAGCTCAAGATAAAAACCTCATTTCCGTTATACATATATATTATAATCTATATATCTATCTTTGTCAATAGATGAGAAACAGAAAGAATGATATTTTTAAAATAGAGCAGACGCGGCGTGATGAACCATCGCGCCGCGCCTGTGATCATGGAATTATTGTTTGCCCGTGCTGCCGAAGCCGCCGGCGCCGCGGAGCGTGTCGCTGAGTTCGTCCACGCAAACCATTTCGGCTTCGGGGAGCTTGCAGATCACCATTTGGGCGATCCGGTCGCCGCGGCGGACCGCGAACGGCTCCTGGCCGAGGTTGAACATGATCACGCCGACTTCGCCGCGGTATCCGGCGTCGATGGTGCCGGGGGTGTTGGTCAGGGTCAGGTTGTGCTTCAGGGCGAGGCCGCTGCGCGGGCGCACCTGCGCCTCGTAGCCGACGGGGAGCTCCATGAAAAGGCCGCTGGGGACGACGACGCTCCGTCCGGGCGGAAGCTCCATGTCCACGCGCGAACGCAGGTCGTATGCGGCGTCGTCGTGGTGAGCTTTCCGGGGAGTAAGGTCGTCGCAGCCTTCGAACATTTTGAATTTAACGGTAATTTTCACTGTCGCTGAGTTCCTGAATTTGCATTGTTACAGATTGCGGTTACTTTATAGCATAAAGAAAGGATTGTCAATTTCGGACGCGAGGAATTTATGGAAATCATTGACGTTCTGCTGAAAAAGACGTTTGACGACGGTGCCTCCGATTTGTTTGTCAGCGCCGGAAAACCTCCGCGTTACCGCCTGAAAGGCCCGATTGTCCCCATTCCCGGTTATGAAGATACCGCCATCGGCGAGGAACGCCTTGCCCAATTCCGGGAACAGGCGCTGCGCCCGGATATCCGGGAGAGCTATCAGGCGAACGGAAGCTGCGACGTCGGCTATACGCTGGCCGTCGAAAAAATGCGTTTCCGCATCAACTTTTACCGCCAGCAGGAAGCCGGGGCGCTGGTGGCGCGCCCGATTTCGCTGGGGAGTTCGCTTTCGTTCAAGGCGCTGAACCTGCCTTCCGTCATGCGGGAACTGGCTGAGGCCCCCCGCGGGCTGATCCTGATCGTCGGCGCCGCCGGCAGCGGCAAATCGACCTCGATGGCGGCGATGATCAACCATATCAACGATATGTTCCGCAAACACGTGGTGACGATCGAGGACCCGATCGAATACATTCACGAGGACCGTCAGTCCTGGATCAGCCAGCGCGAGGTCGGCATCGACACCACCGGATTCGGCGAAGCCCTGACCAACGTCGTGCGCGAAAGCCCGGACGTGATCGTGGTCGGCGAAATGCGCGACCAGAGCACCATGCAGACCGCCGTTTCCGCCGCCCTGACCGGGCATCTGGTGATTTCGACCGTTCACACCGCCGACACGCTGCAGGCGATGGAGCGCATCATCAATACCTTTCCCGAGCATCTGCGCCAGCAGATCGCCGACGACCTGGCGTTGGCCCTGCAGGCGGTGATCGCCCAGCGGCTCCTGCCGACGGCGGATGAACTCGGGATGATCCCCGCCGTGGAAGTGCTGAAAGCCACGCCATTGGTCCGCAGCCTGATTTCCGACCGGAACTTCGCCGATCTGGAGGACGTGATCCGGCGCGGTTCGGAGGACGGCACGGTGACATTCAACCGCGCGCTCCTGTCGCTGGTGAAGGATGGGCGCATTACCGTCGAACACGCCGTTTCCGCCGCCGCGAACCGCGAGGAATTCCTGCTGCTGGTCCGGGGCATGGAGAGCGGGATCGATACGTTCCGCGGCATGTTCGCGCAGGACGAGGCCGACAGCGAAGACATCAACATGAAACGGCTGCTCCATTCGGCGGCGGCCAATCAGGCCAGCGACCTGATCATCACGGTCGGCGCCCCGCCCACCCTGCGGGTCAACGGCGAGCTGGTGCCGCTGGACGCCCCCATACTCTCCCCCGTTGACACACAACGGTTGTTTTTCAGCATCATCAATGCCCGGCAACGCCTGATGTTCGAGGAGAAACGCGAGCTCGACTTCGCCCTGACCACCCGGCTCCGGACCAGCGCTGACGAAACCGAGCGCACCTACCGGTTCCGCGTGAACGGTTTTTACCAGCGCGGCAACATCGGGGCGGCGTTGCGGGTGATTCCCAGCCGGATTCCGGACGCGGAGGAATTACTGCTCCCCCCTCAGCTTCTGAGCTTGGTCAAGCAGAAACAGGGCCTGATCCTGATCACCGGCCCCACCGGACACGGGAAAAGTACGACCCAGGCGTGCCTGATCGACCGGATCAACGCCGGCAACCCGTGCCATATCGTCACGATCGAAGACCCGATCGAATATGTGCATTCCAACAAAATGGCGCTGGTGGAACAGCGTGAGGTTCATTCCGACACGCTCAGCTTCGCCAATGCGTTGAAATACGTGTTGCGGCAGGACCCCGATGTCATTCTGGTGGGGGAAATGCGCGACCCGGAAACCATCGCCACCGCCCTGACCGCCGCCGAAACCGGGCATCTGGTGCTGGCGACACTGCATACGAACAGTGCCGGGCAGACGGTTGACCGCATTGTGGATTCATTTCCCGCGCACCAGCAGAATCAGATCAAGATTCAATTGAGCGGAGCTCTGCTCGGCGTCGTCGCCCAGCGGCTGCTGCCGAAGCGCGACGGTTCGGGCCGGGTGGCGGCGTTTGAAATCATGCTCGGCACGCCCGCCGTCCAGTCGCTGATCCGCGAGGGGAAAACCAGCAGCTTGAAAGGCGTGATGGAAACCAGTTACAAGGACGGCATGGTGACGATGGAGCACGCCCTGACCGATCTTTACAGCCGCAATATTATTACCCGCGACGAAATGAGTTCAATCGTCAAAGACTTCAAGGCAACCAAAGGATATTAAGATGATGTTGAGAATTGGACAGGGATTTGATGTGCATTGCCTGGTACCCGGCCGGAAATTGATTTTGTGCGGCGTGGATATCCCGCATTCGCTCGGCCTGCTGGGGCATAGCGATGCCGATGTGGCGTTGCACGCGCTGATGGACGCCTATCTCGGGGCGCTGGCGCTGGGCGATATCGGCAACTGGTTCCCTGACAAGGACCCGCAGTACAAAAATGCCGACAGCATGAGCCTGCTGGCTCAGGTTATCAAACACGAGCGCGTCAGCGAATACCAGCTTGTCAATCTGGACCTCACCATCATCGCCGAGCGTCCCAAAATCTCGCCCTATATCGGACAGATGCGCACGAATCTGGCGGAAATCCTCGATTCTTCGCCGGACCGGATATCCATCAAAGCCACCACCACGGAAAAGCTCGGCTATTGCGGCCGGGAGGAAGGAATCGCCGCCATGGCGGTCGTCCTGCTGGAATCTTAAAGTCACATCCGCGCGCCGGGCCGCGTGCGGCAACGTGCCGCCGCAAAGTTCTTCAGTCGGAGTGCGGAGCATCCGTTCGCACCGGGCCGTGCCCGGGCGTAACCGAATGTCGGCACCAATGCAGCGGCGAAACGCTGCCCGCCCGCAGAGCGGAATCCTCTTGCTTGCTCCTCCTTCAATTCGTATTCCGGTTGCCGTAGGGGCGCGGGTCCACTTTGATTCCATCCAGAAGCAATAACGGGTTACAGTTCAATATCTCCGAATAGCGTACCGCGGTGCGCAAGGTCTTTGCGCCATTCTTCAGTTGGATGGAAACCGCCGCCTTGGATACGCCAAGCTTCTTTGCCAGTTCGTTCTGTTTGATCTTTCTTGCCTTGACCATCAGGGATAATGCAGTCATGAAAATTCTCCTTTTCCTGCTTCTGTTTTTATTCTTCCTAAATAATACTGCACACGCCGGGAAAATCAAGCCGAGAAGAAAATAAAATCAATATTTTTAAGTATTCGCTAAATTAATGATGTTTTCGTAACTTTTATATTTTGTGCTTAATTTATTGATAAGCAAATTTATTTATGCTATTATTTATTGTAATTTATGCCATTTGATTAAGTGATTGCTTAATTTTATGAAAAAAAGAAAAGCGGTGATGAAACCGCTTTTCCGGGAGGCTTGAATTATTGCTCGTCAAGATCCTTCAGGGCCGCTTTGCGGCTGAGGCGGATTTTGCCGGAGCCCGGATCAATGTCGATGACTTTGACCGTGACCATGTCGCCTTCATTGCAGATATCCGTGACCAGACGGACGCGATAGTCCGCCATTTCGGAGATGTGCAGGAGCCCTTCGATGCCGGGGATGATTTCCACGAACGCGCCGAAATCCTTGATTCCGGTGACTTTGCCGCGGTAAACCTTGTTGATCTCGGCTTCGGCGGTGCATCCGAGGACGCGGGCCTTGGCTTCTTCCAGATAATCTTCGTTCGGAGCCAGGATCTTGACGACGCCGTCATCGGTGACATCGATCGAAGATTTGGTTTCTTCGGTGATGGCTTTGATGTTCTTGCCGCCGGGGCCGATCAGGGCGCCGATCTTGTCGGGATTGATGTTGACGACCGCGATGTGCGGGGCGCGCGGGCTGATCTTTTCGCGCGGGGCGGAGAGACAGCTTTCGATGGTGTCGAGAATCTTGTAGCGGGCCTGGCGGTTGCGTTCCATCGCCTGGCAGAGCAGGTCAATCGAAATGCCCGGCAGCTTCAGGTCGAGCTGGAAACCGGTGATCCCTTCACGGGTGCCGCAGACCTTGAAGTCCATGTCGCCGAAGTGGTCTTCCGCGCCGATGATGTCGGTCAGCAGCACTTCCTTGCCGCTGTCGTCCGTGACCAGGCCGCAGGAGATTCCCGCGACCGGGGCTTTGATCGGAACACCGGCGTCCATCAGGGCCAGCGTGGCGCCGCAGACGGAAGCCATCGAGGTGGAACCGTTGGATGCCATGATTTCGGAGATACAGCGGACAACATACGGGAAATCTTTCGGAATTACTTTGGCGACAGAGCGTTCAGCCAGGTTGCCATGTCCGATTTCACGCCGTCCGGGGCCCATGATGCGGCCGACTTCGCCGACGCTGTAGTTCGGGAAGTTGTAATGCAGGTAAAAGCGCTTGTTACAGGCTTCCTGAGTGGGATTGGAGATGTTGTCGCATTCCTGGGAATCTTTTTCGCCGCCGAGGGTGGCGATGACCAGCGCCTGAGTTTCTCCGCGGGAGAAAAGGCCGCTGCCGTGAACCACCGGCAATACGTCCGCTTCGGCGGAAAGCGCGCGGAGATCGTCGATGCCGCGGCCGTCGGGACGGAACTGTTTTTCCAGGATGACGCCGCGGGTGGTGTCTTTGACCAGATCGTCAAACGCCTTGCGGAGTTCGAGGTCCAGTTCCGGGACTTCTTCGAATTGGGGAGTCAGGGCGGTCTTGGCTTCGCTCAGCAGGGCGTCCATCGCTTCGATGCGGTCGTTTTTGCCGGGGACGGTGCAGACGCCTTCGATGCGGTCTTTGCAGAATTCACGCAGGGCCTTGTCGAGTTCTTCCGGCACCAGGTGGAGGACCGGGGTCTTCTTGGCTTTGCCGGCTTTGGCGGCCAGTTCGATCTGGGCTTCGATCTGCTTTTTGATGATTTCATTGGCGAAACGCATGGCGTCGGCCAGGAGCTGCTCGGAAACTTCGCTGGCTTCGCCTTCGATCATGATGACCTTGTCGGCGATACCGGCGTAAACGAGCTCAAGGGAGCTCTTGTTCATTTCGCTGGCGGTCGGGTTGGCGACGAACTGGCCGTCGATGTAACCGACGCGGACCGCGCCCACCGGGCCCTGGAAGGGGAGGTCGGAGAGCATCAGAGCGACCGAGGCGCCGAGCATGAGCAGAGTGTCGGACTGATTTTCGCCGTCGGCGCTGAGGAGAAGGCCCTGAATCTGGATTTCATCGAAAAAGCCTTTCGGGAACAGCGGGCGGATCGGGCGGTCGGTCATGCGGCAGGTCAGAATTTCGTGATCGGAGGGACGCCCTTCGCGTTTGATGAATCCACCGGGGAAGCGGCCGGCCGCGCTGTATTTTTCGCGGTAGTCCACGGTCAGCGCCAGAAAGTCGGTGCCGGGGCGGGCAGGGCCGGAGCAGCAGGCGACCAGCAGGCAGGTGTCGCCCTGACGGAGCACGCAGGCGCCGTTTGCCAGATTGGCAAGTTTACCGGTGGAGATTTCGATGCTGCGGTTTTCCGCGAGCATGCAGGTGATTTTTTGTTCGGACATGATATCCTTGTTCCTTTTGTGATACGCGGGGGCGCGCGCCGCCGCTGGATTAATAGTACCGTGAACGCCGGGATATCAGATATTGCGGAATTGCGAGATCAACCCCCGGAATCTTCCGGGACCTGATATCGCAGAAATTCCACAAAACAAATCCTGCCAGGCGGATTCACATAATAAACTATTTTATAATATAGACTCCCGATCATAAAAAGCAAATGGACCTGACGCAAAAAATACGTCAGGTCCGATAAAATCAGGTATTTATGCCGTTCAGCGGCGGATGCCGAGCTCGGCAGTCAGCGAAATGTAACGCTCGTAATTTTCCTTGCTCAGATACTTGAGCAGAGTACGGCGACGGCTGACCATCAGCAACAGGCCGCGGCGGGTACTGTTGTCTTTCTTGTTGTTCTGGAGGTGAGCGGTCAGTTCACGAATCCGCTGGGAGAGAACTGCGATCTGCACTTCCGGGGAACCGGTGTCGCCTTCTTTGCGTGCGTACTTGGCGATGATGC
>ENA-UOOK01001002-UOOK01001002.1-fermentation-metagenome-genome-assembly--contig:-NODE-1002-length-38063-cov-3.981030_pt1 | contig 38063 bp, 26 predicted proteins | sample MGYA00245777_ERZ724023 | MGnify/ENA primary metagenome ERZ724023 (study PRJEB28704, sample SAMN03018312) | fermentation metagenome | biome: anthropogenic terrestrial biome; feature: soil; material...
GGACGGGGATGCGGGCCACACAACAGAAGAAAATAACGGCGAAGGCGCCGGAGAGAACATTGGGGAAAACGGGAATGGGGATGCCGGAGAAAATACCGGAGAATCCGCAGACGAGAGTATCGGGGAACCCGCGGATGAAAGTGCAGAAGAACCCGCCGGGGAGGACACCGGATCAGAAGGCGGCCAAGCCGCCGGAGGAGCTTCTTCCGAAGCCGTTCTGCCGGTCACCGAGTTTGTCTTTGAAGCGGAGGGCTTAAAGGTAACGGCGGTTCTGTCCGATCCGTCGGCACTTCCGGCAGGCGCGGAGCTGACCGCTCTGCGTGTAACCGGGGAAAGCGACCCGGAGCGGTATGAACAGCTCCGGCAGCTTCTTTTGGAGAACACAGGGGAAGCCTCCGATTTTGCGGCTTATGACATCAGCTTTTTGCTGGACGGACAGGAAGTGGAGCCTTCCGGCGACACGGTCAGCGTCACCATAGAGGATGAGGAAACCCCCGCCGCCTCCGCGGATTCCGTTCAGATGTTCCACGTGCTGGAGGAAGAAGGAGCCGTCCCTTCTTTGAAAGAAATTGCGGCCGAGGTGTCGGAACCGGAAGCCGAGCTGAAGCAGGTAAGCTTTACCGCCGAGAGCTTTTCGTTTTATCTGGTGAAACCGGTGGTCTACAGTTCCTATGCGGCCAAGGTGATTTCGACCGAGGAAGATACCTTTACGCACACGGCTTATTATAACAGCGGCAGCCCGCTGGGAATTGCGGGAAGCTTTCATATCGTGGCGTTTGACACCGCGACGCTGAACGCTCATACCAATGGAAACATACTGGCCCGGAAGCTTTATGCAGGCTCCAATTTCGGGACGCAGAATCTTGCAAACGAGCTGACCTACGTGCAGAACTATGTGCAGGTGAATTCAAACAGCGCCAGCGCAGACGGCCAGGTCCTGGTGATCGGATCGGCGAATACGGTGACGCTGATGGATAACGGAAACGCGCTGGGAATCAACGGCACCAAGATAGACCGTCCGGGAAAGGCCTATATCTGGCAGGATGCCGATACTGCCTCTCTTCCTTTTATTGATTTGGATACCGTAAGGGAACAGGCCGGGTCCGTTTCCTCCATGCTGCAAAATATGAGCTCCAGTACGGAGCAGGTGCTGGAAAATCATCTGAAGGACAACAAATCCCCCTATTATGGGAGCGAAACGGAAAGCTATCTTCTGATGAAAAATTCCGACGGCGTGGGAGTATTCAACATCACCGGCTCCGACCTGATGAAATATCAGTATGTAAGCATCAAGGGACTGGAGAGCGGCCATAACGGCACCGTGATCATCAATGTGGACTGTTCCGGCCTCAATTCCCTGACGATGCCCCAAAGCAACCTGTTTATCAACGGCAGCCGCGTGCCTTTAAGCAACGTCACGAATTTTGTCAACGGCAAAGTGATCTGGAATTTTTATAACTGTAAAGAAAATATGCCGCTTACTGCCAGCGAGCTTTACGGGACCATTCTTGCACCGGACGCCGCTGTTTCCACCGTGAGCAACGTAAACGGCACGATTATCGGCAATCAGGTCAGAATCGGCGGGGAATCCCACCGGGATGATTTCGTCGGCAAGCTGACGGACGGCATTGTGGTGAAGAAGGTCTGGCTTGGCCGGGACGGCTCCGCTCTTTCCGGGGAGGAGCTGGCCGGAGTAAGCGTTACGGTCCAGCTGTACCAGATACAAAACGACGGCAGCCGGACAGAATACGGTGACCCTGTAACGCTGGACACAGACGGCGGCTGGAGCCATTTGTGGGAGGAGCTTCCGGAAGGTTATTCCTATGCGGCTGAAGAGGTTCGGGTGCTGAAAAACGGGGAGGATGTGACGGGACAGTATCATGTTTCGTATTCCTCCCAGGGCGGCATCACAAGCGGAACGCTGCAAATCACCAACCAGCGCCAGTACGTTCTGCCAAATACCGGCGGAACCGGTCTGCTGCCCTATACCCTTGGCGGCATGGCGCTGATGCTCGGCACTCTGAGCGCGGTATGGCTCAGAAAGAAAAGGGTTTCTTGACGGCGACAAAGCGTTCGGTTTTTTGAATAACAAAAACAGCCAAACGCTTTCCGATAAATTTAAATGAAGAAATAGTTAAAGGGGATATTGTTTTTATGAAAAAATTGTTTAGTTTCTGTGTTGCCTTCGTAATGCTGTTCAGCGTCCTGGGCATGACCGCGTTTGCGGACGGAAGCCATTCCGTAACCATCAATTCCGAGACCGACGGCCATACCTATCAGGCCTACCAGATTTTTGCGGGCGATTATTCCTCGGACGGAAGCGCCTCTGTTCTTGCCAACATTACCTGGGGTAAGAATGTAAATGGAGCAAGCCTGCTTGCGGCGCTGAAAGCGGACGCTACATACGGCACTCTGTTTGCCGGCGCCTCGACTGCGGCTGAGGTTGCCGATATTATTGCAGCTAACGGCGGCACCGACGGATTTGCCGACGGGTTCGCAGCGTTCGTTTCCGATTATTTGACCGGAGCTCCCGCCGTATCCGGCGTTCCCGCAGGCTCCGGCCCGTATGAATATACCATCAGCGGCCTCGACGACGGTTACTATTTCATTAACGAGGCGGAATTTGGCGGAACCGTTGACAATTCCTACACTAAGTTTATGCTTCAGGTGGTGGGCGACGTGGAGGTCACGGCCAAGACCGACAAACCGGCCGTTGCCAAAAAGGTGCTGGAAAATAACGATGCCGCCCATCATGATACCTGGAATGACGCCGCCGATTATTCTATCGGGGACGCGGTTCCGTTCCGTATCGTCGGCCTGGTTCCCGATATGAGCAACTTCAGCACATACTATTATCAGATTGCCGATACCCTTTCTGCCGGACTGACTTTGAATCAGGGCAGCATCAAGGTGTATTATGCGACCGGCGCGTCCATGTATGCGGTGGAAACGGCAGCGGCGGCCGGCGCAGGCGGCGCCCTGCTGAGTGCGGGCTATACCGCCGCTCCTGCCCAGAATGGATTTACCCTTACTTTTGACGACCTGAAAACAACCGCCGGGGTTTCTTCCAATGGCTATATTGTAGTGGAATACACGGCGACCCTGAACGAAAACGCCGTTGCCACGGTTGCCGGCAACCCCAACGAAGTATACCTGACATACAGCAACAACCCGAACGGAGACGGCACCGGAGAAACCCCCAAGGATGAAGTTGTCGTCTTTACCTTTAACCTCCCCGTCAGCAAGGTGGATAACAGCGTGGAACCAAAGGCCCTGACCGGCGCTACCTTTGCTCTGTTCACCGACAAAACGGCGGCGGATGCGGCTGCCTTGAATCCCTCCACCGAAAATTTAGCCAATGCGCTGACCTTTACCGGAGCAGCCGGCAGCTATGTTTACGATACTGCGGCGACCAACTACACCCTTGCTTCCGACGCACAGGGCAAGTATGCCGTAAAGGGCCTCGACCAGGGGACCTATTACCTGGTGGAAATTGCCGCTCCTACCGGCTACAACCGTCTGCAAACCGCTACGGAAATTGTCGTAGAGCCGAATTATGATGAAACTACTTATGTTGACGCACATATTCCCGATGTGAATGACCAGCTGCTGGACCTGAATCTGATCAATGAAAGCGAAGGCGTTCAGATTATCAACAGCAAGGGCGCTACTCTGCCTGCCACCGGCGGCGTCGGCACCACCATCTTTACCGTGGGCGGCGGCGTTCTGATGCTGGGCGCCGGCGTGGTGCTGGTGACAAAGAAAAAAATGTCCTCCCATAAGGACGATTAAAGCCAAAGAGATTGGCAAAGGGCGGGGAAGAAATCCCCCGCCTTTGCCTGTCAGGAGAGCCCATGAAAAAACGTTTATCTGTTATCCTCCTCATTGCCGTTTTTCTGGTCGGGCTTTCCCTGCTGCTTTATCCAACCGTCAGCAACTATGTAAACTCCCTTCATCAGAGCCGGGCAATCGCCGGTTACGAAGAAGGCATGACCAAGATGACCAGGCAGGATTATTCCGCTTTCCGGGAAGCGGCGGAGGAATATAACAGGGAGCTGGCGCAAAATTCCGGCGGTTTTCTTCTTCCCGGCGAAGACGAGGCAGAGTATAATTCTATCCTGAACCCGACGGGCACCGGTATTATGGGTTATGTGGACGTCAGCTTTATCGGCGTGAAGCTTCCCGTTTACCATGGCACCGATGAGGAGGTGCTCCAGATCGGCGTCGGCCATCTGGAGGGCTCGTCTCTCCCCGTAGGGGGGGAAACCAGCCACTGCATCCTTTCGGGGCACCGGGGGCTTCCCTCCGCCAGGCTGCTTACCGATCTGGATAAGCTGACCGTCGGGGATGTTTTTCTGCTTCATACGCTGGATCAGGTGCTGGCCTACAAGGTGGACCAGATCCTGATTGTGGAGCCGGAGGATACCGCTTCGCTTCAGCTGGAGGAAGGAAAGGACTACTGCACCCTCGTTACCTGCACGCCTTACGGAGTCAATTCCCACCGGCTGCTCGTGCGGGGCGTGCGCACCGAATATGACGCGGCGGCGATGCAGATGCTGAATATTTCCGCAGACGCCGAGAAGGTAGATCCCCTGCTGGTAGCACCGGTGCTGGCGGTTCCCATGGTATTTGGGCTGCTGATCTGGCTGTTTGCCGGCGCAGGCGGAAAAAGGACGAAATCAGGAAAGGAGCAGGGCAGGCCATGACAACGAAGAAAAAACATAAAGGAAGCGGGTTTATCCGTATGGCGGCCGTTTTGCTGATGTCGGCTTTGCTGGCCTTTGCCATGCCGTTTTCCGCACTGGCGGGCGGCGTGGATGTAAGCGCAGACTGCTCTTTTACTCTCAGCTGTTATTATAACGGGAATGCGCTGCCCGATATGCGATTTTCCCTTTACCGTGTGGGGGATATTTCCGAATCGGCAGTTTTCACCTTAAGCGGCGACTTTAAGGATTATAAAGTCAGCCTCAGAGATTTGGACAATGCCGGGTGGAAAGCCGCGGCAAATACGCTGGCGGCCTATATCAGGCCGGATAATATTGCGGCTTTAAAAACCGGCGTCGCCGGCCGGAACGGCGTGATCGATTTCGGCACGCTGTCCACCGGGCTGTATCTGGTGGTAGGTGAAAGCCTGGCAGTCGGTGATACCACCTATGCCAGCTCGCCGTTTTTGGTATCCCTGCCGGGTGAAGGGAAAAACGGCGGCTGGAGCTATGACGTAAATGCCGCCGCCAAGCTTTCCGCCTCCGTGGAGCCTCCTTCGCCCCCTCGGGAAACCACCGTGAATATCAGCGTCATTAAGGTCTGGAACGATTCCGGGAGCGAGAGCAAACGGCCTGAAAATATTGAAGCGGTCCTCCTGCGCAACGGGAGGGAGTACCGCTCCGTGACGCTGTCGGCAAGTAATAACTGGCGCTATACCTGGAAGGGGCTGGACGACGACTACGATTGGTCGGTGATTGAAGAAACGGTGCCGGAGGGCTATGTGGTGACATACGGCTCCAGGGGTACGGTTTTCACCATCGACAACTCATACTTGGAGGACATTCCCGATCCCGGAACACCGACCGCCAATATCCCGGACGAGGATACGCCGACGAGCCTGCCCCAGACGGGGCTGCTGTGGTGGCCGGTTCCGCTGATGGCGGGAGCGGGCCTGCTGCTGTTTGCCCTGGGCTGGCGGGTACGGTTTGACAGGCGGGGACGCGGGCATGAAAAATAAAAGAGGGCTTGTGCTGATGTCCTTAGGGCTCCTTCTTTTGCTGGGCGCCGTTTTTCTGACAGGATTTAATATTCTGGACGAGCAAAGGGCGCAGCGGAAGAGCGAGGTAACCGCCGAGGCTATGCATGGGCTGATCCCGGATTTTTCCGGCGAGGAACCGGCTGAAGAAGAGACTCTGCCGGAAGCCACCGTCATGCAGACGGTGGAAATCGACGGCGGGGAGTATATCGGCGTGCTGGATATCCCTGCGCTGGAGCTATCCCTGCCGGTTCAGAAGGACTGGAGCTATCCTAAGCTGAAGCTTTCCCCCTGCCGCTACGCCGGCTCGTTTCTGGAAGACAACATGGTCATTGCCGCGCATAATTACCGGAAGTTTTTCGGGATGCTCTCTCAGCTTCAAGCCGGCGATATCCTGACGTTTACCGATGTGCTGGGTACGGTTTATCAGTACGAGGTGGTTTTGACAGAAACCCTGAACGGTACCGCCGTAGAGGAAATGATCTCGGAGGACTGGGCGCTGACCCTGTTTACCTGTACTCCCAGCGGGCAAAGCCGGGTTACGGTGCGGTGCCGGCGGGTCATCCCGGATCCTGACGGATCCTGACGGATTCAAAAACCCTTTTCAGGGGCTGAACAAAAAATAAAAGCTGTTGAAAAGCAGGACGGCAAGCCAATTTGGCTTGCCGTCCTGCTTTTTTGTGTTTACAATCCGGAAAAATGTAAAATCAGGTGGAGCTTCTCTGAATCAGCGTGGTGGGGAGCACTACCTTGCGGGGAAGCAGACGGTATCCGTTTAAGCGGGAAATCAGCATATCCACAGCAACCATGCCGATTTCCTTGGTGGGGATTTCAATGGTGGTCAGAGGGGGGTTGGAGTATTTGGACACCTCGATATTGGAAAGCCCGATGACCGCCACCTCGCCGGGCACCTGGACGCCGTTGTTGTAAAAGCTGCTCAGGGCGGCCATGGCCATTAAATCGCTGGCGGCAAAAAAAGCGGTAGGCAGATTTTTCTGCCGGCACAGGCGGGTTACCTCCCGGGTGCAGATTTCCTCATCCCAGCCGCAGTCGATGACCCAGTCCGGATTGACCGGCAGGCCCGCCGCATGGAGAGAGGAAAAATATCCCCGGTAGCGGGAACTGTCCCGGATGTTGCCGGTGACGCCGCTGCCGCCGATATAACCGATGCTCCGGTGGCCCTTTTCAATCAGGTGCTGCACCGCCATGCCCGCCACGGTATGATGGCTGTACCCCACGTTGTCGATATCTTCCCAGCGGGTATCGACGCCCACAATATGGGGCACCTGGTTGTGGATAAAGCCGTACGCTTCAGGGTTAAGCGACTCCATGAGGATCAGGCCGGAAATCGGCTCGCCAAAAGTGCTGTACAGCGCTTTCTTATCCTCCAGCTCGGCTCCGGTTTTGATAAAGGCCAGGCTATAGCCGTTTTCGGTCAGGCGCGTTTCCACGCCGGACAAAATGGCCATAAAATAGGGGTCGCTGTATTTATATTTGGTCACGCTTAAAATGCAGCCGATTTTTACGGCGCTTTTGCTGGAAGCGGCAGCCTCCCCGCTTTCGGCAGATTTTACCCGGGGCTTGGCCTTATAATTAAGCTGTGTGACAGCCTGCCAGACCCTTGCCCTGGTTTCATCGGTCATTTTGTATTTTGCGTCGTTGTTCAGCACCCGGGATACGGTTGCTACCGAAACGCCCGCCAGATTTGCTACTTCACGAATATTGGGCATAGGACTGATTCTCCCTTACTGATCCAAAACGTCTGTATGCTGTTTAATAATCAACGTAACACAACGAATAAACAACGTCGTTTTTGCTTCTTTTTTATTATAGAGATAAAAGAGACAAACTGTCAAGGCCAACTTCAAATATAAGGAGGTTTGTTCTCTTTTTTTACAAAAATTTGATGTTGTCTCTTTACTTTTTATAACTTACGTGCTATAATGATGCCATAAAATTTACTAAACAATGCGTAACACAACGTAACAAAATAGAATTAGGAAAAAGGAGCGGACCGCGCAAATGAAAACGACATACTGCCGGGACTGCGGCACCGTCCTGTGCGGCAGGGAGATCGCCCTGAGCTTAAAGCTGCTGGGCAGGCAGACCGGCGCTTTCCGCTGTTTTTGCTGTCTTGCCGGAGCGCTCGGCGCCAAAGCCGACGACTTAAGGGAGCTGGCGGACTACTATTATGCCGGCGGCTGCACCCTGTTTGTCCGGTGCTGTGCCAAAGAAGAAGGAAAGCCTGAAAAATAAGTTTTGCAGGCGGAAGTTTTGCTTTTTTGCGTCCCAAAGGGATGCGCAGATTTGGTTTTGCCGGGCCGAACAAAATATCCCGGCCCGTGGGAAAGGAGGTTATTGCCATGGCTGAGATGAAGACAGTGTATCCGAAGCGCATCGATTCGCTTCTGACAAATCCCGGAATCGGGTTTATAGCCGCCCCCGGACTGATGGGGGATCAGGAAACGATCTGTGACAGCCGGGGCAATCCGGTGGAAAAATATAAGTTTACGCCCCAGAGCAAAACCTGGAACCATCCCGACAGCAAAATTTTTTACTGCGGAGCCCGGTGGCAGGAACTGGAGCCGCAAAAGGGCGTTTACTGCTGGGAGCCGCTGGAGCGGCGGCTGCAGAAGGCGAAGGAGCTTGGCTGCACCGCGGTGGTGCGGTGCAAGCCCTACGCACTGGAGGACGAGGACATCCCCGGCTGGTTCCGGGAGGAATGCCCCGAGGAACCGGAATTCCCTTTCTGGCGGGCAGACCCCAACGCTTCCCCTTATGCCGACTACTGGTCGGATTTTATCCGGGCGTTTGCCATGCGCTTTGACGGGCATCCCCTTATCAGCTCGGTGGATATGGCGCTGGTGGGGGCCTGGGGCGAGGGAGGCGGTACCGAGCTGGTGAAGCCGGAAAAGCTCCGGCAGATGATCGACGCGTACATAGACAATTTTAAAATCACCCCTCTGCAGGCCCTGCTCCACGATCCGAAATCGCTGGAGATCATCCGCGGCCGCAGGGAAAAGATCGGCTTCCGGGTGGACTGTCTGGGGGATATGGGCGGGTTCCACGGGGAGCGGTGGTCTCATATGCTGGATTTTTACCCTGAGAACATTGTGAATTTCCAGATGAGCGAGGCATGGAAAAAAGCGCCGGTGGTCTTTGAGGCCTGCTGGCATATGAACGACTGGTATCTGCAGGGCTGGGATATCGACTATATTATTGACGAATCGCTGAAATGGCATATTTCGTCTTACAACGGCAAGGGCACTCCGGTGCCTTTGGAGTGGAAGCCAAGCGTGGAGCGGTGGCTGAAAAAAATGGGTTACCGCTTTGAGCTGAGAAAGCTTTCCTGGCAGGAAACCGCCGAAGCGGGAAAGCCGTTTTTCGTATGCGGCCTTTGGGCCAATACGGGCGTGGCGCCTATCTATCGGAAATATCCGCTGACTTTGCGGCTTGTAAAGGGCGAAACGGTCTTTTCGCTTCAAAGCAGGGAGGATATCAGGGGCTGGCTGCCCGACCGGGACATCTGGTGGGAGGAAAGCGTTCTCCTGCCGCCCGGGATACCGGAAGGGGATTACGAGCTGCAGCTCGGGATTGAAACCGGAGTGAAGGAAATCGGCAATATCCGGCTGGGAATTGCCGGGGAAAAAGACGGCTTTTATCCCATGGGCTGTCTTTCGGTGAAGGGGGAAAAGAGATGAGAGGGCAAAAAGCATCGTTTGAGGAACTGGCGGGATACTGCGGGTTTGACAGTCTGCCCGAGGGACTTTCGGTATTTTACGAAGCCTATCCGGGCAGCTCGGAGCCGTATTTTATTGACCGGGGCTTTTTAGCGGAGGTTTTTTCCCGTTTCTCCCTGCCGCAGAAAGAGCGGGATTTGATTTTAAACGGGGTCTCGGCGGTGGAAAAGGACGAAAAGCTGCTGTATTTTTCACAGTTTCTGGTGTGGGATATGTGCTCGGCCCGCAACCGGTGCGATGTGGACAATTATCAAAGCCTGACCCCCGCCTGCCTGCCGGAATACGGGACGCTCTATTCCTTTTTATTGCTGCTTGCCTGCGTGAGGCCGGCCATGGAGCTGTTAAGGAAACGGGGCGTGCCGGAGGAGGCCTACCGGGATATTCCCTATCAGCCTATGAAGCGGCAGCTGGAAAAGCTGGTGCGGACAGGGGAGCAAACCGTCGGCGATTTTCCGTGGGACATGAATTTTTATACCTGCGCCATCTACCTGTTCGATCGGTTTCTGTTTATTCCCTGCCCGTTCGGGGAAGATTTTACCATGTACCGCAATCAGAACAGCCGGAAGGTGTCCGCTCTGTGGAGGGCAGGAGAAACCTTCCGGCGGGACGGACAACTGGACGGCGTTAATAACGTGTTTGATAAAACGGGGAAATTTGCCTCCCGGTGGGAAGAATCCGAAGAAACCATTACCGCCAACCGGGTGAATCCCGTGGGCTTTGTGGAAAAGGAGCCGGTGACGCTGCTGAAAAAAGACTGGGCGCCCGTTTTGCAGAAGGGGGATATCCTGCTGGCGGTGCATGTCCCCTCAGGCCCGGGCTACACGCCGGAACGGCTTAAAAATTCCATGGAGCTGGCGCTTGCCTTTTATGACAGGTATTTTCCGGAGCTGCCCGTCAGGGGCTTCTGGAGCGAAAGCTGGCTGTACGATCCGCGGCTGTCCCTGATTCTGGACCCGCAAAAAAGCAATATCGTCCGGGTGCAGCGGCAGTTTTACCTGTATCCCATCCCCGAGGGGGACGGCATGCTGCGGTACGAAGTGTTCGGCGGCTGGAAGGCGGACCCGGAAAAGGTTCCGCTTATTACCTCGCTGCAGAAAGCGGCGGCGGCCTATATGAAATCCGGCAGGCGGTTTCACACCACCAGTATGATTGTGCTGCGGGAGGATGTGGCCAAAATGCCGGAGATGCCCTACATTACCCCGGAGGATTTGACAAGGTTTGCCGGCATTGCCGACAGCCATCTTAAAGCGGAGGAGTAGCCGGAGATGGGAAAATATTCGCTGGAAAATTTCAGTCCCTATCCAGTCCGCATTGCCCGCCCGAAGCCGCTGGCTGTTTCCCCGGAAAACCCCGGGCGGGGCTTTGCACAGGTCATCGAGTGCTCCTGGAGGGAACTGGAACCCGAGAAGGGCTGTTATATGCTGGATACCCTGCAAAAAACGGCGGAAGCGCGGAATCCGGTGCTGGTTCTGAATCCCGGACAGCCGGACTGGGGAAAGCCGGAGGATGGGGAGGCCTGCTTTGCCAGGCTGGTCCGCCGGGCGGGAAGCGCCCTTCTGGGCGGCCGGAAGCTTGCGGGGGTGCTGATTCCCCCCGGTACGGACTCTCTGGAAATCCGGGAGGCTTACCTTGCGGCGTTCGACAAGGCGCCGCTGCTGGCCGATATCCGGGAGGAAGCCCTCATCCGTTTTTTGCAGGCAAGGGGAATCTCCTTCGGGCTGAGCGTCCCCTGCGGGGAGGAGACCTGGATCGACCGGTGCGGGGCGTTTGCCCGGCTTTCCCTGCAGGATACCTGGGAGAAAGCCCCGGTGTTTGTCCGGGTAAGCGACGCAGAGCCCGGCGAAAATATTTCCCGGGAAGTTTTCCGGTGGCACGCGTCCCTTTGCGACAAAGACCTGGACCTGGGATACTGCCTGACTTTGCGCAGGGCGACCTATCCCGGGAAAGTTTCCTGCGGCGGAGCGTTCCCTGTGCGGTTCTGGTTTGTCAATACCGGCAGCGCGCCCTGCTACCGGGATTTTACTCTGAAACTAAGACTGAAAAAGGAGGATTGCGAGGAAATTCTTCCTCTTTCCATCCGTAAAGAAAACTGGAAAACCGGAGATATCGTGCATAATGAGATCGTGCCGCTTTCCATTACCCGGCCGGGGACCTATACGGTATGGGCGGGCGCTTTTTTCGGAGACGGCTCCCCCTTGAAGCTGTGTATTCAGAACCGGGAGGAAAACGGCTTTTACGAGCTGGGAACCGTGGAGGCGGACCTGCTTTCCCGCCCTGAGCTGTTTACGGCATGGGACAGCTTTTACCCCGACGGCTATTATCCCCTGGAGGACCCGAAAGCGCCGGGCTGATACGGACAGAGATAAAATAAAATTTTCATTCAGACAATAAACAGGCATTTTACTGGAGGGAAACACATTGAAACTGGCATTAATAGGGGCAGGGCAGCGGGGCATGATTTATGCGGGGTACGCCTGCCGGTCGGGCAGAACCGAAATTGCGGCGATCGCCGACCCCAATGAGGAACACAGGCTGTCCGCCGCAAGGATTCTGAACGTTCCGGCGGAAAAAACGTATTCTTCCGCGGAGGAGCTGCTGGGGCAGGGGAAAATTGCCGACGCGCTGATTATCGCGTCCATGGACCGGGACCATTACCGGCAGGCCATGGCGGCGCTGGAGCTGGGGTACGATATCCTGCTGGAAAAGCCCATTTCTCCCGACCCGAAGGAGGCGCTGGCGATTCAGGAAAAGGCGGACGCCAGGGGGCTTCAGGTCATTGTATGCCATGTGCTGCGCTACACCAATTTTTTCAGCACCCTCAAGTCCATTGTGGACAGCGGCGAGCTTGGAAGGATCGTCAGCATCCAGCATAACGAAAACGTGGGCAATTTCCACATCGCCCATTCCTTTGTGCGGGGAAATTGGCGCAACAGCGCCGAATCCAGCCCTATCATCATGCAGAAATCCTGCCACGACATGGATATTTTGGCGTGGCTTACCGGAAGCGAGGCGAAAAAGATCGCCTCCTTCGGCAGCCTTACCTACTTTAAGGAGGAAAACGCGCCAGAGGGAAGCTCCGGCCGGTGTCTGACCTGCAGGGCCGCCGAAGGCTGCCGGTTCAACGCTCTAAAGATGTACCTGCCCATCCGGGGGAACTGGCCCGCCGTGGTGCTCACGCCCGACCAGACCGAGGAGGGTATCCGCAGGGCGCTGGAAACGAGTCCCTACGGCCGCTGCGTATACCGCTGCGATAACGACGTCTGCGACCATCAGGTCACGCTGATGGAATTTAAAAACGGTGTCACGGCCAGCTTCAATTTAAGCGGCTTTACCAACCGAATGAGCCGCACCATCAAAATCATGTGTGAAAACGGCGAGATCCGCGGCGACGATAAGGCAAACGTCATCGAGGTAACGCATTTTGCTTCCAACGCGATAGAGGAGGTCAGGCAGACGGTGATCCGCCCGGAGGTGGTGACCGGCGGCCACGGCGGCGGCGACGCCCTGCTGATGGAGGACTTCTTATCCATGCTGCAGAACGGGCGGCGGGAAGCCCGTTCGTCCATCAGGCAGTCCATAGAAAGCCACGTAATGGCATACGCGGCGGAGCTTTCCAGAACAACGGGACAGGTGGTTGATATAGATACGTTAAAGGAGCGGCTGCGCGGCTCCCTTCAATAAAACGCAAAGAGTGGTGAAAGATTATGAACGTCAGACAAGGCAAAAGCGCAGAGGCAAAGCGGTCCTTAAAAAAACGGGGCGTGTTTGTCAGGGAAATGCGGGAAAACCGGGAGCTTTACCTGATGTGTGTGCCGGCTTTGATTATTCTGGTGATGTTTTGCTACATTCCGTTTGCCGGCACCTGGATGGCCTTTACCGACTTTAACGTGGTGGACGGCATTTTCGGCAGCAAATTCGTCGGCCTTGACAACTTCAAATTTTTCTTTTCCAGACACAGCATGGGCTGGAAGGTGATCTACAACACGCTGTTCATCAACTTTTTCGGCATCATCCTGGGGTTGATCGTCCCGGTCAGCATCGCGATTTTCTTTAATGAAATCCGCAGCAGGCTTTTTAAGAAGCTGACCCAGAGCTTTATGTTTTTCCCCTACTTTTTGTCCTGGGTGGTCGTAGGCGCCATTATCTACGGTTTTTTCTCCTCCGATGTGGGCGTGGTAAACCGTATCCTGACCGAGCTGCACATGGAGCCGGTAAAATGGTACGCCGAGCCGAAATACTGGAAGGGCATCATCATTTTTGCCGATATGTGGAAGTGGAGCGGATACAGCTCCATCATCTACATGGCGGCCATGGCGGGCTTCGACGGCTCTCTTTTTGAAGCCGCCGAGGTGGACGGCGCCAATAAGCTCCAGCGGATTCTGCGGCTGACCATCCCCATGCTGAAGCCTGCCGCCGTGGTGCTGACCCTAATGAGCATCGGCCGTATTTTTTACGGTGATTTCGGCATGATTTACGGTATCGTGGGGAACAATCCCGTTTTGATGGACACCGTGACCGTCATCGACACCTACGTTTACCAGACCATGCGCACCATGGGCTTTTCCTACTCCACGGCCATCGGCCTGTTCCAGTCGCTCATGGGCCTGATTCTGGTGACGCTGGCCAATAAGGCGGCCAAAAAAGTAAACGAAGGGGAGGGATTGTTTTGAGCGTGCGGAAAAAATCGGCGGCGGACCGGTTTGTCACCGGTTTTGCCTATGTATTCATCGGGCTGTTTGGACTGATGTGCCTGTATCCGCTGGCGCTTACCTTAAGCGTGTCCCTTTCCTCCGAGCGGGAGGTGGTCTTAAACGGCTATTCCGTTCTGCCTCAGAAATTCACCGTTGATACCTACCGGTACATCTTTTTAAACAGCGGTTCCCAGATCGGGCGGTCTTATCTGGTCACCATCTTGATCACGGTGGCGGGAACGCTGGGCGCCATGCTGATTACCAGCATGATCGCCTTTGCCATTTCCGTCAGAACCCTGCGGTACCGCAACGTCATTGCTTTCATCTGCAATTTTACCATTGTGTTTTCCGCGGGGCTCATTCCCTGGTATGTGGTGTGCGTCAACTATTACGGGCTGAAAAACAACATTCTGGCTTTGATTCTCCCCTCCATTTTCAGCGTGTGGAATATGTTTTTAATGCGCACCTATTTTTCCACGATATCGCCGTCCCTGTATGAGGCCGCCAAAATCGACGGGGCGGGGTATTTCCGCATCTACTGGAAAATCGCCGTTCCCTTAAGCAAAACGGCGATGCTGACAGTGGGCATGATGTATGCGCTGCAATACTGGAACGACTGGTGGAACGCCCTGATTTTTATTAACGATAAAAAGCTGTTTCCCCTGCAGTATTACCTTTATACGATTTTATCCAACGTCAACGCCATCAGCTCCGGGCGGATTCCGGCCGGGGCCAGCGCGGGGCTTACTCTGCCGGCGGAAACGGTGAAAATGGCGGTGACCATCATCACCATCGGGCCGATCCTGTTTTTATACCCGCTGGTTCAGAAATACTTCGTGCAGGGTATTATGACCGGCGCGGTAAAAGAGTAAACAGAGGCAGAAGCCGGGCTTGCCCGGTTATGACTGATAGAAGATTAAAGGAGGCAAACCATGAAAAAGTTTGGCGTGTTATTACTGGCGGCCGTAATGGCCTTTGGGCTGACAAGCGGGCTCAGCGGCTGCGGCGGCGGCAAGGGAGGCTCCAAGTCGTCCATTACGATTCTTTATCCCGGCGACGAGAGCGAGAGAATGTCGGAATTTATGAGCAAGGAATTTGCCGAAAAAATGAAAACCGATCTGGGGCTGACTGTCAACATGACCTATGTCCCCTGGGATCAGTACTGGGAGCAGAAGGACATCATGCTGGCGGCCAAGGAGCCGATCGACCTTTACTGGGACGGCCTGCCCGATCTTGCCACCTTTGTCAACAAAAAGCAGGCGATGGTGCTCAACGACCTGATTGACAAGTACGGCCAGGATATGCTCAAGGTGCTGCCGGAAGAACAGCTTCAGGGCGCGACGATCAACGGCGACATCTACGGTATCCCGTCGGCGTACCAGCCTTCCTCCGGCATGTACCAGCTGGTCTGTGTGCGGCAGGATATCCTGGAAGCGGTGGGCATGACCGAAATCAAGACCGCCGAGGACCTGAAGAAATTTGCCCAGCTGGCAAAAGAGAAGTTCCCTGAAATGAAAGGCCCCGCCGACCCCATCTTTAAACCCCTGACCCGTTATTTTGCCGACGAGCAGCTTTCCTGGGTGGCCCTGGGAGATATCGCGGTATACGGCGAGGATACCGGCAGGGTGTACGCATATGCCGAAACCGACGCCTTTAAAAAAGTGGCGCAGTTTAACCGGGATATGTACAGCTCCGGGCTGTACGGCGACGAGCTGACCATCAAATACAACGAGCGGGATTCCCGTATGCAGACCGGGTTGTACCTGTGGGTGGAAGGCTCCCTGGGCAAGGAATATGAGATTATTGACGGCGTAAGAGCCAACGCGCCGGACGCGGTGCTGAAAAGCTATCTGCTGGCTCCGGAAGCGTCCCGCTACATCATCGCCACCGGCGGCGAGGTGCTGTGCATTCCCCAGACGGCTCCCAATCCGGAGGGCGCCATGAAGTTTATCAACTGGCTCTACACCTCTCAGGATAACTACCTGCTGGCCCTTTACGGCGTCAAGGATCAGGATTATGCCATCGAAAACGACCGCATCACCAAGATTACCCCGGATGATTTCTTCTATGAGTGGATGTTCCGCAATAAGAATTATCAGCTTTTCTCCAAAGAGGTAGACCAGAATTATATCGATACTTATGAGCACTGGGACGACGACGCCATCGTATCCAGGGCTTTGGGCTTCCGTTTCAATAATGAGAACGTAAAGGAAATTGAAACAGCTGTCAATGAGGTTATCGGAAAGGAAATGGCGCCGATTATGTACGGCTTTTCCGATTACGATACCGCTTATCCCGAGGCCCTGCAGCATCTGAAGGATGCCGGCATCGACGATTATATCGCCGAAGTGCAGCGTCAGATGGATGAATTTTTAGCCGCAAAAAAATAAAGAAGGCATCTGAAAGGCAATAAAAAGCGCGTTTTGAAGTCAAACACGATTTCAGAACGCGCTTTTTAGCGGTTTTGCATCCGGAGACACGTTTTTATCGGAAAAAAGGCCGGGATGAAGGGTTAAAATCCGGTTTTGAGCATAAAATGTTCACAGAATATTGTTTAAATTCCGCTTTTCCTATGCTACAATTAGTCTAAAACTGAGGTTTTCGCCTCATTCCTTTTGGCCGGCGTTTTTGAGCGGTTTGCAGACGGTATCCCGGTATTTTTCTGGAAAGGGTTGGTCATGAGCATGGATGATTACCGGTATGGGCAGGGGTATTTTGGGCAGCAGCCCGGCTATAGCCAGTACGGCTGGACGCCTCCTTCTCCCCAGGCCGCGCAAAGGCGCGCCATAAGAAAAACGGCCACCTGGATGGGCCTGATGCTGATCCTGTTTTTTATCGCTTCCAGAGTTTCTGCTTATTTCATTTACTTTTTAGCAATGATGCTGTTCCCGGATGCCTATAACGGCTATTCTTTTGCCCTTTCCGAAGTGCAGACCGAGCTGCTGTCTATCCTGCAGTACGTGGGAATCATGTTGGTTCCCATTGTTTTTGGCCTGATTGCCCTGCGGATCCCGTTTCGGGCGGCGTTCCCCCGCCGGAAAGCGCCGGCCGAGCTGACGGTGCTGGCGATCCCTGTGATGCTGGCGCTGACCGTGTTCAGCTCGCTGATTATTTCAGTGCTGTCAGCCTTTTTCAGCGCGTTCGGCGTGGTTCCTTATTTTCCCGATATGCAGGCTCCTCAGACGCTGCCTGCCCAGCTTTTATATGTGCTGTACCTGGCGGTATTCCCGGCCTTTTTGGAGGAGTTTTTGTTCCGCGGCGTGATCATGCAGTCGCTCCGGCGGTTTTCCGACTCCTTTGCGCTGGTGGTATCCTCTGTTTTGTTCGGTCTGGTCCACGGCAACCTGATTCAGGCTCCCAACGCGTTTCTGTTGGGGCTGTGCATCGGCTACTTTGTGCTGCGCACCAATAACCTTTTTACCGGAATCGTGCTGCATTTTGTCAATAATCTCATTTCCCTGCTTTTGCAGTACGCCGTGCAGGATCTCAGCGAATACAGCCAGAATCTGCTGGTGGTTATCCTGTATGCATCGTACCTTCTTCTGGGCTTTCTTGCCGTTGTAATTTTGAGCAGGCGCTATACCGATATGTTTTCGCTGAAGCAAAAGCATACCGAGCTGCCGTTTCCCCGGCAGATGAGGGCGTTTTTTTCCTCGCCTGCAATCCTGATCTCCTTTATTTTTATTTTACAGGTTACAGTACAGTATTTCCGGGAGATTCCCTGACGTCCCGGGGGAAGGAACCGTTCATGTCCATTTGGCAGAAAGACGACGACGAGCGTTTTATGCGCCTGGCGATAGAGGAGGCCCGGAAGGCGGCAGATTTAGGCGAGGTGCCGGTAGGGGCCGTGATCGTTAAGGATGGCGAGGTGGTTTCCGCCGGGCATAATACCCGGGAAACTGAAAAAAGCGCGCTGGGGCACGCTGAGATCACGGCGATTCAAAATGCCTGCCGGGCATTGAACGGGTGGCGCCTTCAGGACTGTGTGCTGTACGTCACGCTGGAACCCTGCTCCATGTGCGCGGGCGCGATTCTCAACGCCCGGATCAGGCGGGTGGTTTTCGGCGCCGACGATGAGAAGGCCGGCTGCTGCAAAAGCGTTATTAATTTGTTTGACTGCGGTTTCCCTTTTCGCCCTGCCGTTACTTCCGGCGTTTTACAGGAGGAATGCAACCGGCTTCTGGCGGATTTTTTTGCATCTCTCCGGGGCAATGCAGATCGCTGAAAAGCGGCGCTGAAAAAGCGCCGCTTTTCTGATGCTTCCGTTATGCCGTGCCGTTTTGCTGCTTCCGGCGCATCACGCCTGATGAATACAGTAAGGAAGGAGTGAAAAACAACCGGCCCAACGGTGAGCCCGACATAATATACAAAAAAGGATACAATTGGGATTTATTGTCCTTATGTTTCCCATAAAACTATAAAAACACTGTTTTCCACTTGATTTTTTAAACATTTTCCCACTTTATGTTGAAAACCCGGTGGAAAGTGTTAAAAGTGGAATATTGGAATCAAATTTTACAACCTGTAAACAATCTCTGTTTATCCCACGATAATTTTTCCTTCCGGAACCACTTCGTTTTTCGGAATGCTGTTATTTCGTACAGTAATAAACAGCGCGAGGGAAACGGGGCCCACCCGTCCCATAAACATGGTGAGAATCAGGGCGATTTTGGACGCGACACTGGCGACGGAGGTAACGCCGCTGGAAAGACCGACAGTGGCAAAGGCCGAGACCGACTCAAACAGCGCGTCGATCTCAGTGGTGCCGTGCGTAACGCCGTTGGTAATAAGAATCACAGAGGTGGAAAGGATGACGGCGGCCAGCCCGATAAAGACGATCGCCAGGGATTTGTTGACCACCTGGGGCGGTACCTTCCGTTTCATGATAATGGTGTCATTGCGGCCCTTAACCACCGAAATTACCGTCATAATGAGAACGGAGAAGGTGGTAACCTTAATGCCTCCTCCGGTGGAGCCCGGCGCCGCGCCGATAAACATCAGAACGATAGAGGTGATTTTGGATAGATTGCTTAAACGCCCGTTATCAATGGAATTAAAGCCCGCGGTGCGGCAGGTAATGGACTGGAAGAAAGCGTTCAAAATTTTTTCCGGTGCGGGAAAAGGACCGAGAGTGCGGGGGTTATGCCATTCCAGAAGCAGAAAGCAGACGGTTCCAAGGGTAATCAGCACAGCGGTAGTGATCAATACGATTTTGGTGTGCAGCATGAACTTTTTGGCCTTGTGATAATTATAGAGATCTCTCCATACCACAAAGCCCAGTCCTCCCGTTACGATCAGAGCGGAAATAATCAGCAGAACATAAGGATCGCCGCTGTATTCCGTCAGGCTTGTGAAAGGCGTGTTCTGGCCAAGGAGGTCAAAGCCTGCATTACAGAAGGCCGAGATGGACAGGAATACCGAAATCCAGATTCCGCCGGGGCCGAAACGGGGAACAAAGCGAACCATCAGCAGCAGGGCGCCGGCGGTTTCTACCGTAAGGGAAACCAGCCCTACCATTTTAAGCAGATGGGAAATGTCTGCCAGACTGGTCGTGTTGATGGATTCCTGAGCCAGCTGCATGCTGCGAAGGCCCAGCTTTTTTCCGATCACCACGGTGAAAAAGGTGGTAATGGTAATCAGCCCCAGCCCGCCTACCTGAATCAGGCACAAAATGACTGCCTGCCCGAAAGGGGCCCATTTCTGAAAGGTATCGAATACAACCAGGCCGGTCACGCAGGTGGCGGAGGTCGCCGTAAACAGGCAGTCCAGAAAGTTGGTAAACCGGCCGTCCCGGGAACAAAAGGGAAGGCATAAAAGAATACTCCCTATAAAAATAACAACAGCAAAGCTGATTACGATAAGCCGGGTAGGGCTGTCGAAAATAGTGGGTCGTTTTTTATTAAGCGTTCGCAACGCGCCATCTCTCCTAAATGGATTATTTATCAATAGAAACCATTATATACTGCTTTCAGAGAAAAGGCAATAAATCCGCCGCGGAGCAGGGACTTTATGGCCTGTCCTGTGCGGGAAGCTTGACAAGCGGCGGCGTTTGGTGTAGAATTACTTCGCACCGAAAGGCCTTTTGGGGGCTTTTCGCTTTATTTTACCCTTTCATCTCAGCGTTTAAACAGGCTTATGGAAAGCGGGCGGCTTTGATTCGCCTGTCAATGAACGGTGAGGTTTAGGTTTCTATATGTCTCCGTAGCTCAGCAGGATAGAGCGTTCGCCTCCTAAGCGAAAGGCCGCGCGTTCGAATCGCGCCGGGGACGCCAAAGATCAAAGGTAAAAATGATTTCTGGCGCACAAAGCCAGAAATCATGCGCCTTTGGAGGGTTTCCACTTGAAAAAGCAGGAGACCCTTTTCTGTAGATTTGTGCAGGTCAAGTCTTCACTCTGACAGGACTCAAACCCGCAGGTGAAGCTATTGAATGAATAATATAGTTGTGCTTTATGGTGCTATTTGGTATAATGAATCAACGGTAGGCTAAATGTCTGTTTATTGTTCATTGAACTAAGAATAATGATAATCAACCGTACAGGACTTTTCTGTACGGTTTTCTTGCTGTATTTATATCAATAACACGAAGTTCGAGGACGGTAGATGAATGTTTATAACAAGAGAGATAATCTAGGATTATTTTTATTGGTAGAATAGCGAAATCAGGAGGTAGTGTGTTGAAAAAAATTGCATTCCTAATAGCATTGTGCTTCAGCCTTATGGCATTTGCCGGTTGTTCATACCCTGACGGTAAATCTTCTGATCAATCACAAGCCCCAGCTGTCTCAACGGCAGATTCGGTTGTTTCAGCGGCAGATTCGGTTGTTTCAGCGGCAGATGAGGAGGAGCAACAGGCGATAGCTCAGATTTTGAATGAGGTAATACGTCTGTACGAATATGGCTGCTATGGCCTAGAATATACGGGCGGCCGGGAAACGAGTGACCAGGAAAAGGAATATTTGTCTGGGTTTGGGGCAATGTACTGTCAAGAAAACAATATAGAATATGGCGAAGCAAGCGACAGGCAGAGTTTAATAAGGCTTGCCGCTGAAGAATATTTCAATGTCACTTTTAATGATGATTTTTACTTTAGCGATATTGGCCTTGATGATGCAAGAATCAGCATACAGCCAGCAGAAACCGTCATAAATGACGATACGGCAACGGTTGTGGTGCAGAGATTCTTGAATGGTGAGGAGCTTTTTGACGGCAAATACACCTTTAAAAAAGCGGAAATGCCGCAAAGCTTTGAGGGGACAATCTTTGAGCAGCTTGCCTATGATAACTACATTTGGAAGATTGAGAAAGTGGAGGCGATAAAAGACCCCATCAGCTCGGAAGCGGTGGAAATCAGCAACGCGGATGAGCTTATAAAGTTTTCCAACGACGTAAGTGCCAGAAAGCCCGAGGCGGTCAATGGCAATTACGTTTTGACTGCCGATATTGATTTGACTGACAACAGCGAATTGATGCCTATTGGTACCTATAACGAAGATGAAATGTCTGATCCGGCGGCGCTTAACCTTAAAGCGCCAATGGGCTTCAACGGCACCTTTGACGGTGCCGGGCACACTGTTTCGGGCTTCCAATTGAATGAGCAGGCAAGTGTGCTTGGATTTTTCAGAGTATTAAATGACGATGCTATTGTAAAAAACTTAAATTTACAGGGCAGTGTAGTAAATAATTACACAGAAGACCAAAGGTGTAATGCAGGTGGTTTTGCCGGCATTATATCCGCAAATGCTCATGTGGAAAACTGCAGTTTTTCGGGAGATGTGGAGGGGATGGCCGCTGCAGGGGGATTTGTTGGCAATATAAGCTATACAAGAAACAATGAAAAAACCGATGAAGAAGGCTTTTGGGAATCCGGTGCCGGGCTTATAAAAGACTGCACGTCAAATGCAACTGTCACATCGGCATACTATGCAGGCGGTTTTGCGGGATGCATCTCTGGCAATCTTGATAATTGCACCGCGAATGGAGACGTTATCATATCAAAAAAATATGGCGGTATCCCAACGATCATAGGCGGTTTTTGCGGAGATGCAAATACACAGCTTAGCAACTGTCACTGCAATGTAAAAGTTACGCATTATATGGAGGGCGCCAATAGAATGGGGAATTTCGTTGGCCAACTTGACAGAAATGGCATCATAAACTGTACAATAAAAGCAGATGCAGTAAACCCGGATTGGTATATGGTTGGTATGAAATATCATTTAAATGTAAAGGTCGACATTAAAGTGGTAGATTGAATATCATCCTGACAGCAGGGGAAAACACGCAGGGTTCTCCCCGCTGTTCCTACGTAGTATTGAGCATGATGTACCGTCCCCCTTTTTCACTGAGTTACACATTATGTTTGAATTCAGCATATTATTTTTAGGTGTAGATATATTTTCCCTTAATCAAAATTTTTTTCCCACTGTGAATACACAAAAGGCATATCTTCCGCCAAGAGGAGGTTATGTCTTTTTTTATACATAAAAATGTGATATTATGGATTTAAAGATATTGTATTATGCAGATAAACGGGAAGTTGCAGTGTGGATTATTTATATTAGGAGGGATTAGCGTTATGGATGATGAATTGAAAATCAAAATGTACTCTTTTACGGTGGATTGCAAAGACCCGCATGAATTAGCAAAATTTTATGCGGCGTTGCTCAAGTGGGAAATACCGTTTTATGATGAAGAATACGCGTGTGTTGGCGCTCCGGGAATCAATCAGGGAGCATATCCTGGCATAACGTTTCAGCGGAATCCTGAGTATAAGCCGCCTGTATGGCCGGAAGAACCTGAAGCTCAACAGCAAATGGCGCATATGGACTTCGCCGTTAATGATTTGGAAAAAGCAGTTCAATATGCAATCCATTGTGGGGCAACCGTCGCAAATGAGCAATTTTCTGATGACTGGAGAGTTATGCTTGATCCCGCCGGACACCCTTTTTGCTTATGTCAAATGAAATCAATGATCGAGAGCGCCCATTTTGCGTTGTTATAGAAAATCACGAAACTGAGAGGAAATTCACGATATTCCTGTCGATACGGGTTTGATTGGTAAGATAGTTTACGGTATCTGCAAAAATTTTTTTCCATCATTTTTTCAAAAAAGACACAACTTTCCGCCAAGGGAAGGTTATGTCTTTTTTTATGCAGGAAATATGGTATGATTAATATATAAATGTTATCGCATGATACGGATAAACGGGAAACTGCGGATATCTATATAATGTGGCTGTGGCAATCAAGTGAAAGAAGGTCTTAAAGATGAACGCCAATATCTCAATAAGGGCGGCAACAGAGGCGGATGCAGAAGAAATTCTGAAGATTTATGCCCCTTATGTTACGGATACAGCTATCACTTTTGAATATGATATACCGTCTGTTGCTGAGTTTTCGCGGCGAATCAGGAACACATTGCAAATGTATCCCTACATTGTTGCTTTGGAAGAGAAGCGCATTGTTGGCTATGCCTATGCATCGGCGTTTAAAGAACGTGCGGCGTACAATTGGGCGGTTGAGACCACCGTTTATCTAGAGCGGGATTACAGAGGCAAGGGCTTGGGCAAAAAGCTGTATCTTGCTTTGGAAGATATCCTTAAGCGCCAGAACATTATCAACTTAAACGCCTGCATTGCATATACATCTGGTGAGGATATACATCTCGATAATACGAGTACGGTTTTTCATGAACATTTAGGGTATTCAAAGGTAGCCCACTTTACGAAATGCGGCTATAAATTCGGCACTTGGTATGATATGATCTGGATGGAAAAGATGCTTGGAGAGCATCCGGATACTCCTGATCCGGTCATTCCAATTACAGGGATATTAAGAACGTGACCCATGGAATAACGGCTTACCGTGTCCTTGGACCCCCAAATCTTTTTGGATCCCGCCGCCAAAGGCGTTCCATCCCAAGGGGATTTGACCCGCGGACGGGCGGGCAAAGCCCGCCCTGCGGAAGTTCTCCGCCGCGCTCCGAATTTGACGCGCCACCCGTGCGGAGGTTTCGGCAATGCTGCACCGCTATATCAAGCTCACCATCAATCCTGTCACGGCCCAGAGCTGGGCGCTGAACGATGCCGGACGTGGCTCTACTATAAGGACGGTAAGGCCCTTGCCGGCACACAGACCGTCGACAGTGTGAAGTATTTCTTCAACACGGATGGTACGCTGAAAACCGGATGGGTCGGGTACGGCGACCGCTGGCGCTTCTACTCCGGCAACAACATGGTCACCGGATGGCGGGATATCGGCACGAACGTTCATAACAAAACCTGCTGTTTCACCCCGGACGGCATCATGGTATCCGGCAAGTGGCTCAGGATCGACGGAAAATGGTATTACTTTTACTCCGATGGCGCCCTTGCCAAAAACGCCCTTGTGGGAAATGGTGTTAGGAAAACAAAGCAAGAAGGAAAGGGATACACCACGCAGGCTTCAGTCTGCGGGGTGTACCCCTTTTTTATTCTCGGCAAAGTAATTCCACAGAGCGTTTTCTATGGAAGCGGGTGCCAGAATGCTGCCGCCGGAAAGAAGAAGCACATTTATTAAGCTGCTTAATAAATGTGCTTCAAGGAGAATTATGAAAAACGCATTTTTAGAACCTCTTACTGCATGGTCGCCCACCATTCGTTTGCTTCTTTTTCCAGTATTTCGTAACCTGCCTTTTTGTATTCCTCTACAAAGGTATCAAAATAATCAACGGGCTTTTGACCGGTGATAATGGCAATAAAAGCTTCGTCTTCCATTTTATCCAGTTCGGTCTGATAAATGCCGGAAGAAGGCAGGGAAACAAGCAGGTCGCTTGCAATAAGGCCTTGATCGAACTTGTTTTCAACTGCCCAGTCATAAAGATATTTATTGGTGATCTTATCAATACTCGACAGCAGGAAGGGCTCAAGAACCGTTGCTCCGCCTATTCCGAACAAAGTCTCATCCGGCATGTTGTTTTTTTCTTTCCAGCTATCCCAGTCGGAGACCGGCACGTTATCCCCATTAAATGCCACATTTCATCCTTCACGCCCATACGGGCTTCAAACCAGTGGTCGGGGTCAGATGTCCAATACTCATACATCGTCATGATTTTGGCCATTTTATCAGGTTCGTCTTCCACTTGCTTGCCAAAGCCTACGGAGTGGGGATGAGGAAGGGCATATCCGACAGTCCCGCTTTTGCCTTCCGGTCCGGTAACAGGGGTGCCGTAAACTAATTTTGCGGCCGCGCCGGGTGCGTTTTTCTCCAGCTCCGTATAGTTTGCTCCCTCGGCGACCGACGGTTTCCCTGTTGTCTCGTTAATGGGGCCCAATCCGGGAATCCAGTGGTAATAACCGCCGTGGCCCGTGTATCCGATATGCCCTTCATCAAAGGCGTTCGAAACAGCCCAGTAACCGCCCTTGTTTTCTCCCGTTATAAATTCAGGATCAATTACGCCGTCTTTATACCACTTGGCAAGAAGAGTCAGAGCGTCTTTCATTTCCGGCTGAATAGACGAATAAGCCAATTTGCCGTCTTTTTCGTTCCATTGCCCTCTTTCGAGTCCAAAAGCTCCGTAAACGACATTCAGCCCGGTAGAAGAAAGTCCGTAGGTATCATCCTTGCCGTTTTGATCGGGATCGTCTTTGGAAAATTTATACATGAGGTCTTCAAATTCGTCCAGAGTGGCCGGCGCAGAGGTTACCCCTACCTTTTCCATCCAGTCTCCGCGATAAATAATAGGATCGTGAAATTGGTTATGGAAATAAGTACCGATAGGAATGGTATACTGTATGCCGTCTCTTTGACCGAGATTCAGAATTTTCGGGTAATCTTCCTGCAGGGCGGCGATGGTTTCCGGCATATATTTTTCCAGCATTTCAGGCGGGATTTCCGCTAAAAGCTGCTGATCAATATAATTCGCAAAATTGGCGGCTGAATTTACATAAAGGACATCCGGAATTTCCCCTCCGGCAAACTTGGTGGCAAGAACTTCGTTCCAGGAATTCGAGTCGATATTCCAAAAATCGATATCAACGTTAAAAAACTCCTCCCATTTTTCAATTAAAACGGGATCGTCGCTGAGGGGCTGATTCTGGGCCCCAATCCAGCTGATCGTATAAGTTTTATCCTGCGGAGCAGTAGGGTCCAGCGACGACGTTTCCGCTGAGTCTGGAACTGAAGAATTTTGCGAAGACATTGGATTGTTCCGGTTGCATGCCGTCATGCTGCCTGAGAGCAGAGCAGCCACGACCAGTCCGGTTAAAGACCTGACAAGTTTCTTTTTCATAGTGTACCTCCTTAATATATTCGAAACGCTGATGCGTTTCAATCTGGTAATTTAGCCTTTCAAAGAGCCGATCATCACCCCTTTGACAAAATACTTCTGAACAAACGGATAAACCGCCAGGATAGGCAGAGTGGCTACCATCGTTGTTGCAGCTTTCACGGCTTCGGTTGTATAGGTCCCGTCGTCAAGGTTGCCGGTAAAGCTCATATACTGTGATGTGCCTTCAATCACGATCCGGCGCAGAATAAGCTGCAGCACCTGCTTGCGGGCTTCCGTGATATAAATCATACAGTCAAACCAGGCGTTCCAGTGACCCACGGCATTCCAAAGCCCGATGGTCGCAATAATCGGAAGGGAAACCGGTACGATGATCTGAAACATGATTTTGATATCATTTGCGCCGTCAATTTTAGCCGATTCCTCCAGTTCGCCCGGAATGCCCATAAAAAAGTTCCTCATAATCGTCAGGTTATAGGCGCTGCAAAGCGAAGGAAGAATCATGGACCAGAAACTGTTATAAAGCCCAAGAGAGCGCATAAGAAGGTAACTTGGAATTAAGCCCCCGGAAAAAAACATGGTAAAGACAATCAGGCCTGTCCAAAATCCGCGGTTTGGGAATGTGCGCTTGGAAAGCGCGTAAGCCGCACACATCGTGACAATAACGGACAGCACGGTTCCCACAACGGTCCGCATAATGGTGTTGACAAAGCCGCTCCACACATAGGAATTTTTTATGACACTTATGTAAGCCGTAATTTTAAAAGTAGTAGGCAGCAAACTGATCGTAGCGGAATTTCCGAAAGACTGAAAAAGCAGGAAAAGAAAGGGGTACAGCGTGCTGAAACATAATAAAATCATAAAAATCCCGTTTATAGTATCAAAGATTACGTCGCCTTTTGTCCGGCGTTTTAATAAAGATGCCATGAGTGTTTTCTCCTTTTTCTATATTATTTTCTACCAGATGCCATACTCATTGATTCGCTTCGCTACCATATTGGCAAAAATAACAAGGGCAAAAGAGATAACGTTCCGAAACAGGCCGACGGCGGTTGAAAGGCTGTATTTCATGTCAATCAGGCCCATCCGGTAAATATAGGTTCCCAAAACATCGCCCACGCTGTAAACCGCTTCATTATAGAGATTAAAAATCTGATCAAAATCATCGCCGACAATACCGCCTACGGAGAAGATAAGCATAATGGTGATAACAGGGATCATTTCGGGCAGGGTAATATTCCACATTTTACTGAAGCGCCCCGCGCCATCCATATCGGCGGCTTCATACAGCGTGGGGGAAATAGAGGAAATGGAGGCCAGATATACAATAGAGCCCCACCCAAAGCCCTTCCAGACAGCGGTGGAAACCAGGACGCTGCGGAACCAGTTTACGTCGCCCAGAAAAAAGACAGGATCTAAACCCAGAGATTTCAGAACAACGTTGATTGGTCCGGTTGAAGGGGACAAAAACTGCATAAACAATCCGCCAAGGACGACCCATGATACGAAATGCGGGAGGTAGCTGATCGTCTGGATTGTTTTTTTAAATCTTTCCTGTCTGACCTCATTAAGAAGCAATGCAAAAATAATGGGGGCGGGAAACCCGGCCAGGATTTTATATAGACTGATAATTAAAGTGTTGCCGAATACTTCCCCAAAGCTTTTCATAGAGAACAGCAGCTTAAAGTTTGCAAATCCAATCCACGGGCTTTTAAGAATCCCCAGCCTGAAGCTGTAGTTTTTAAACGCCATAATAATGCCGGGCATCGGCCCATAGCAGAAGATCAGAAAATAGACGACAGCCGGAAGCAATAAAAGGACAAGATATCGATTCCTCCAGTAATTTTGGAAAAATCCGACTTTCTTTTTTTGTGCTTTTATTCGTGTTTTCTCTGCTGAGTTGATCTTGTTCATCGATCGATTATCCTCCATTTTATATTACTTTCATCGAAATGCCATCCGCTGTGTACAGCTTAACAGGTGCCTTTTACTGAGACAATAAAAAAGATCTACGATCATACCACGTTTCTTGGATAACGGAGTTTTCTGAATGTTAAATTTTTATAATAATAACAATAATCTACGATTTGTTCTTTTCTTACTTTATTAATTCAGGAAAACATGCTATAAAATAGATGTTAAGTTTATTTTAATTGTATAAAATATGGGAAACGGAGGATGCAAAACGGATGCGGAGAGAAAAACAAGTAAAAAAGCACGGATACGCTTATAAAAAAATGTTTCTATCTTTTGTAGTAATTATTGTGCTGATCTCTTCTCTTAACTCCATTATTACCTATGTATTCGGAAAGTTTTACAGCCGGCAGGTCGAGATGAACAGCCAGTCTATGCTTCAGCAGATTGGTATACAAATGACCCAGCGTATATTTGAACCTGCCAACACCCTGTATTTAAATTTAATAACGAATCAGGTTCAATTTTCCGAATTAAACAGCTTCTTAAAAAATGTCGGTCAAAGCAAATCATTTGACCCGATTTCGTATTATCACATTTATTGTTCGTTAAAAGCGTCTATATCCAGTACCCCGGAAAAATATGTGGAGGTTTCCGTTTTCGGTAAGAATGACAACATGGTTATTTCCTCTTCCAGCGGTGTCAATTGGCTGAGCAAGGAATGGTCTCATACCGTAAAGTATGACTGGGCTGATTGGATAACCTATCAGGGGAATACCACGTTTTGGGAATATACGCCTAAGCAGTACCTGGAAGACGGGAAAACACTGGCGCAGGATGCAGCTTTCGTGCTGTATGGAACGTATCCGTTTAATGTTCCCGGCAGGTCGTGCAGCGGTGCCGTGAAGATAGAAGTGGATTTACAGGCAATCAGCAGCTTGTTAAAGGAATACAGTACACCGCAGACCTCCTACTATTTTATAGACCGGCAGGGCCAATCTATTGCGTCGGTCGGGGAAGCTGTCGATTTCACCGATCTGTTCAGCGCTACGTTTGACCAAGTGGGGACGGAAGAATGTGTAGCGAATTACAATGTCAACGGAACCAAGGCGGTTGTGGTTTCCCGTCCGTACGAAAATGATTATATCCTGGTTTCCATTACTTCCCTTTCTGCTTTTTATGAGCATACCAACCGGGTAAACAAGATCATCAATCTGGTGGAACTAAGCATCCTGCTGTTTGGATTTTTATTGGCGCGTTTTTTCTCAAACCGGCTGTATCGTCCGCTTCTTCAGTTAATAGAACCGGCTGAAAAACGATATGGAAACGCAGCCCCAAAGTTGGAGGAGCAGGATGAATACAACTATATTAACGGTTTGATGGAAAATTTATCTTTGAGAGCGTCTTCTTTGGAAAGTGTTTTGGAACAAAGCTTTCCTCTGATTTGTGACGGATTTTTTCAGGCATTGCTGTATGGCCCTGCGCTGGATGAAAATGAAATCCAGGAAAAGCTTCGCTTTCTCCATCTTTCTTTTCCGAAAAAGCTGTTTTGCGTTGTCAAGCTGTTTATCCCTCAAAAATTTTTCGGGAATCTAAAGCTGGAACAAAAGGAGCTGCTTCTTTATGGGCTGCTGAACCGTTACGATGAATATAAAAGCGGCGGCGTCCGGCTTTTCGGCACCAAAAGCGGCGGCCGGTCACTGACTCTCATTGTAAATCTGACACAGGAGGCCATGGAAAACCAGGAATACTGGATTTACGAATTAAGTGAAATCTGCAATAAAACCTGTCAGTTTCGGCCGCAGCTCTGTATCGGCCCCTGCGTATCCCTGTTAAGCAAATTAAGGAAAGCCAGCCAGCAGACAGATGCGTTGGAACCATATCTGTACTATTTCCCGGACCGCGTTTATATCACGGCCGACAGTATTCCGGCGCTCAGCATGAACGGGGAGCAGACTCTTTCACAGAGGTTTTTAAAAGACTTTATCAATCACCTGAGGCTGTATGATGAGGAAAGCGCAAAGTCGGATATCTCCCGGCTGATTGCAGAATGCAAAACAGGCCGCTATGCCGCCAGATATTGCAGCCAGCAGCTTTTTTCGGCGGTGTCGGCCCTGGTGCGCTCCGCTCAAAGCATCAATCTCACGGACGAGTCCTCTATTACGGCAATTTACACTGAATTTTTGGATTGTTACGATATTGATCATTTTCATGAGTGGTTCAGCTCGGTTATTCACTGCTATTTCAAATTGCAGGAGCAAAACGCCACCGGACATTATTCCGCGATACTGCAGAATATAACGGATTACATCCGGCAGCATTTACTGGAGCCCATTTCCTTGGAATCGCTGGCAGATCTCTTTCAGCTGAGCCCCAACTACTTGAGCCGCCTGTTTAAAGAAGTAATCGGCATCAATTATACCGATTATGTAAATAACGCCAGACTTGAAATTGCGGCTGAGCTGCTGAGCAGCACTGCGAAAAACATTGACGTCATAGCAGAAAAGGCGGGATTTAACAGTGCGGCTTATTTTATTAAAAAATTCAAATATAAATATGGAGTCACACCCAAAAAATACAGAATAGACGCCATGACACAAAAAAACAACGAAACAGAAAAGGGATTTGTTTAGGATTTTATCCTTTGCATATTTTTAAGGAGTGGATTAAAATGGGAGACCGGTTTATCTCAGGACACAGCGGTGAAAAAGCTTCCGAGGGCACTTTCCGGAGCTCCGGATCGGAATGCACAGGCGGGCAGGCCGGATGGGAAGAAAAAGGCCTTATGGGAAAAAAGAGCACATCCATAAAGGCGGAAATCCTCGCAAGCAATATTTTCGCAGGCGACAGAATCGCCATAGCGGCAAGAAGCGTGGCGGCCGGCGGAAACATTTCTGATATAACCGCAAAGACGGAGTTTACGGCGAAAGGCGCTTCGGTAATACAAAAGGAGGGAAAATGGTTTCTGGAATGCCCGCATGCGGGCACGGTGGCCCTGTATGCTTCTTATAAGGGCATGACCGCCTTTGCACAGGCGGAGGTCAAGGAAATCAACGTGGCCAAAACGCGCGCATCCTACTATACCGGTGAAAAGGTAAACAATGCCCGCGGGAATATAGAGCGCTTTTCCTGGGCCCGGGAAATCCGGAACGCGGCGGCGGAAAAAGCGGAAGAGTGGCTTTCCCATTACGATACCTTTGAAAAGCTGTGGAGCGTGATTCCTTCGCAGGACATTGGACGGACCTTCGGCGTGAATCCGGGCGGCTGCCTTGTTTGCGGGCGGGCGGTCATCAATACTTACGGGAATTATCCTTATCAATGGTCCACGGACAGGGCGGACTGGAAGATTACCTGTCCTTACTGCTCCGTTTCGTTTCCGTCCAATGATTTTGCGGCGTATTATCAAGGCGGCCTGAACGAGGCCCATGAGTTTTGCGCAAAGCTGGCAAAATCCCGCAACGATGAACTGATCGCAGGCGGGAAACCGGGCAGCTTAATCAATCTGTATTCTGTAAACGGCGTTCCGGAAGAAATGAAACGGCGTATCCGTGAGGCCCTTTCCCGTGCGGTGTCCGGCGGAAAACGGATGTTTGACGATGAGGAGATTGAAAACACCCTCTTCGCCATGGAGCATGACCCTCAATGGGGCGCAGACGACGGCATGGGCTACGGATGGGACTGGGAGGACAAAAATCATTACGGCAATCCGTATACTTTTATCGGGTATTACGCTCACCATGCAATATGGTACGAAAACACTTCCATTGTGTATCGGATGATACAGGATCTCGCGCAGGCTTATCTGTTTACCGGCGCGCAGAAATACGCGGACGCCGCCATTATTCTGCTGGACCGGGTCGCTGACGAATACCCGGAGATGGATGTGGGAGCTTACCCCCATAACGGGTATTACGGCTTTACCAACAGCGACGGGCACCATACCAAACTGTCCCGCGGCCGACTGGTAGGAAGCATCTGGGACGGAACAGATTCCAAAAATTTTCTTTATTCCTATGATGCGGTTTATCCCGGCATCGAGACCATGTCACGGAGTGCGCGGGATTTTCTCGCGCAAAAGACAGGAAACCCGCAGAAGGGGAAGACGGACCGTATCAAGGCAAATTTTGAAGACGGATTCATCCGCGAAGTCGCAAAAGCATTTGTAAACGGCGATCTGGTCGGCAATCCCGGATTTTCACAGAGCACGCTGGCGGTAGCTGCCGTGGTGATGGACCATTACCCGGAAACACAGGAATGGCTCAATTTGGACTACGTTCCCGGCGACAGCAACTGGAGAGCAGAGATTGCTCCGGAGAAAAGAACCGGAAACATTTTAGGTATTTTGGCAAATCAGGTAAATCCGGACGGTCAGGGAGACGAATGCTCCCTTTATTATAATTCCTTTTGGCTGGAATCCTGGATTGAAGCGGCAGAGGTATTAAACGGCTATCATCTGCCGGCGGATGAATACGGAAAGGAACATTCCCTGAATCTTCCGAAAGGGATTTCCTATGACCTTTATCTGAATCCGCGGTTTCGGAAAATGCTGCTGGCAAACGGCCCCCTGCTGCTGGCCGGCCGGTATACGCCGAATATCGGCGACGGCGTCGCGACAGCCGTGCCAAGCACCAGAATCATCAATCGGGATCTGCTGCTGACAGCGTACGGCAGATTACTGGAGCTTGACCCGGAAAGAGTTGCCTCCGAAGATTACGACCAGCTGGCGCAGGTGCTTTATCTGCTCAATTCCAAAAGCACGGCCGATCTGAGGACGGATATCTTTACCGATCATCCCACAGCGGCGGGAGACCAGATCCAGCGGGTGATCGACAGAAAAGGGGAGCTGGACCTTGGCTCTCAGAACTTTGCGGCCTTTGGCCTTGGAATCCTTCGGGACGGCAGGGATGAAACATCGCAGCGCGCACTCTGGATGTTCTACGGGTCAGCCGGCTCGAGCCATGGTCATGCCGACCCGCTGAATCTTGGCTATATCGCCTATGGCCTCGACCTGATGCCCGATCTCGGATATCCGAATACTGCGGGCGGCGGCGGGGTCAGGGCAACCTTTGAAAACAGCAATATGGCACACAATACGGTGAGCTTCAGCACGGCAACAGACAGTTCTTACTATGCCCACTACCGAAATTACGGCACGGTATCCCGCTTTGACGGCGGCGCTTATGTGCAGGTGATCAACGCCAGCACAAAGGGCCTGATCAACAGTGATGTGGAATATGCCGATCTGTTTGACCGCACTGCCGCGCTGATTAAAATTGACGGGGAAAATTCCTATATCGCAGACCTCTTCCGTGTGAAGGGCAGAGATACAGGCCGGGAATATCAGTATAATTTTCATACAACCGAAATCAACAAGGCGAATACCCTTCTTTCGGGGCTTGACGGCGGGGTTCCGGCGTTCCCGGATGGGGGATATGCGGCGGAAACAATGCAGAATGTTTTCCGGTATGAGGAAGTCGGGGATCGCTTCAGCGCAGACTGGAACGTTAAGGACACATGGAATGCAGAGGGAAACGGGGTGCAGTCAGATACGGATATTCATGTGAAGGCGACGATGCTGGGTGCGGAAGATTACAGCCGTGTCATGCTGGGCGAGATGATTCCTCCCCAGAATTATACAAAGGCAGCCTCCCTTCCTTTGCTGATGGTCACCGGAAAAGGCGCGACGACCTTTATTGCCATTATCGAAGCTTATAAAGGGAAGAGCAATCTTGTTTCCGCCGAATTGCTGAATGTAACGGAAAACGGCCGGCCGGCTGACGATATGGTTGTCCGGGCCATCAAGGTCACTCTCCGTTATGGCCGGACTGATTACATTGTAAATTCTCTGGATACTCAAAAGACCTATTGCGTAGCGGATCAGTTTGACTTTCGCGGCTTTTTCGGGGTATACACGGAGGTAAACGGGAACTTCGCCTGTTCCTATCTGCTGGACGGGAACAAACTGGCCGGGCAGAGTATGCAGGGCTCCGTTGACGGAACAGTGTCCGGCATGTCCACGACGCTTTCCGCTGAAAACGAGATCGACATTGCCGCCGAGGGTGTTGCTGATCCGGCTTCTCTCATTGGAAAATACCTTTATATCGACAATTCAGATATCCGGGATGCAAACCGAATGGGTTCCTGTGACCCAAGCGGATACAGCAATAAGGAAAGCGGCTGCTATGCCTATAATGCCGTTTACGAAATCAAAGGGGCGTCCACGCTTGAGAAAGGGATTATCCGGCTGGATATCGGTGACACTTCCCCCGTCCGGGGTCTGGAAAACGGAGGGGGTACGGCGCTGCTGAATTTCAGCGCAGGGGCGTCCTTCCGTATTCCGCTCAGCAGGGAATACGGCGGGCTTCCTCCCATTCAGGTGCGGAAAGAGGTTGAAAAGGAGAATCCCTGCCTGAAGAAATAGCGGGCAAAGATCATGCCGGATTATCCAGGGGCTGATCTTAGCTCCAAAAACAACAAATCCCGCCCCGGTCATGAGTTTCTCCTTTGTTCCTTTGACTTCCTTCCGGCTAAAAATGCTGTCAGCCCGTATGAACGCTAAATTCATACGGGCTGACAGCATTTTTTTCCTCTATCCGCTTCCTCCTTTTTTAAAATAATAATATCGGACTATTAAATCATATATTATGTAAATCTCACAGATAAAAATGACAGTATAATTGTATTGTGTTCAATATACACAATAAAAAGGAGATGCTATTATGAAAAAAGGTAGAAGCATTTCAGCCGCGTTGGCGTTTGTTATGGCTTTCGGTGCGGTTGCCGCAGCCGGCAGCGTACAGACCAGGGCAGAACCGTCTTCTGCACAGCTGAAAACCCTGCTTATCAGTGAAAATCTGGCCGCCGGAGTCAGGTATACCGAAGAGGATATTGTCAATTATCTTGACAATAACGGCTTTCGGCTCAGAATCAATCATGTGGAAATCGACCCGGACAGCAGCAATATCCTGCTGGTCGCCAAAAAGGCCGCCGACGCTGCGGATGCGCGCGGATCTGTTTTAAAACAGGCCAATGAGGAAGTGGACAAGGGGTATAACGTCATAGCCGGTATTAATGCGGATTCCTTCGATATCAGCAGCGCGTCTGGGATCAGCAGAAGCCTTAACGTCTATGACGGGTGTGTGATCCAAAGCCAGCCCTATGATAACTATAATAAGTGCGACCCGACTGACAATACTTATTACAAATATCAGTCTGTGCTTTCCATAGACAGCAGCGGGCAGCTGAGCATAGGCCCCTTAAATTCCAACGCTCATTTTACTGCCGGCGGTCTGGAGGCCGACGCGACCCTTTTAAACAGAAACGATTTTACGTTTGCGGCACAGAATGACTGCTACCGGGCGTTCACCTCCTCGGTGACGGAGGATCACGTTCTGCGGTATGTTAATTCCAGATCCGTGGTGGGAGGTTTGGCGATTCCCCAAACCATCCGGTATGCCGTCATTGAAATCGACCCCGTGGACGGCGTCCCGTTTGAGGGCTATGTAAAAGCCGGCCAGTTCTATACGGGCACCGTAAAGGAAATCATTTCCACGGACAATTTCAAAATCAGCGATACTGCCGCCAATACGGGAACCAGTGCCGATGAGTTTGAAATCCCGGATAACTGCCTTGTCATCGGCGGGTATACCACCCTGACGCCGGCTGAAAACGGGTATTCCGATTCAAAAGCTGCAAAAATCGAAAGCCTTCAGGTGGGAGAAACCGTAACCTATCAGTGCGACCTGTACAGCGGCTATGGGTTTAATACCGTCAACAACAGCGGCGCCCTGACCGGCGTTACCGAAAGCGACCGGCGCACCGATATCGTATCCGCTCTGGCCGATTTCAACACCCTTGCTTTAAACGGAGTGGCAAACACCAAAAACAATAACGAAATATTTAAGCGCAGTCCCTCGAATACCGCCCGCACCATGGTCGGCATTGAGGAAGACGGAACCGTCCATTTTCTTGCGATCAACAGCCCCTCCGCTTCCATGCAGGATTCCAGGGGGACAACCTATGAAGATGTGACGACCTACATGATGGATTATCTGAACTGCAGGGATGTTCTTGCTATGGACGGCGGCGGCTCCACCACCATGGTGGCAAAACGAGCGGGAACGGGCAGCCTTTCGGTTGTCAATTATCCCAGCGACGGCAGCCAGCGTCTGGTCGGCAATTCTCTCCTGGTGGTCAATACTTCCACCGAAACCAGCGATACCGTATCCCAAATCGTAATCGATCCCAGCGTTAATCTTTACATCAGTTCTTCTTATCAATTCAATATCCAGCTGACTGACATAAACGGGAACCCGATTGATAAAGAAGGAAAGGAAATCAGTTACAGTGCGGAACACGGAACGATTGATTCCAGCGGACTGTATGCGGCGCCCGATTCCGCATGCAGCGATACCGTTACGGTAGCAGTGGACGGAGTCGTCGTAACCTCCGATATTACCGTGGTGGATTCCTTTACTTCGGCCAAAGTCTCTCCCGGTCAGCCTACCCTGCATTTGGGAGATACCCAGCAGTTTCAGTTAACGGCGTATGATTCGTCGCAGAAAGCCGTCTATATCGATCCTTCCCTTGTGGAGTGGAGCATTTCCGATCCGTCCATCGGCACGATGGAGAGCGGCGTACTGACGGTGACAGCAAAGCAGGGTCAGGCGGCCGTAACCGCTTCCCTTGCCGGCAGCGCCTATACTACGACGGTTTATGTCGGCCTCACCCAGCAGACCGTCGAAGATTTTGAAACGACCGATATTGCGGCTTACCATCTTTCCGGATATCTGTACGGCGTACCGGGCGCTCAGCGCGGCGGCCAGGACAACAACGGCTATACGGACACCTATATCGGCTACGAATCCGCGTCGGAGGAAGGAAGCATTGTGAAATCCGGCAGCAACAGCCTGAGAGTAACCGGTTTTACGGACGACTGGACGGATCGGGGCAAGAACGGTACGATGAATCTTTACCCGGACTGGGACGTCGCCCATGCCGACATTGGCTGGACAGAGGAAATGCGCGCGCAGCTGGAGGAATCCTTTACGGCAAAAGCGCTTCCCAAACAGTTCGGCATGTGGGTATACAGCCCCGACAGCAATGGGGATGGGATCAGCGATAATGAAGACTGTATGCTGATGGCGTTTTTCCTGCAAAACTGCCCCGGCTCCAAGGTAGCCGGGTATGATTCTCAGTCTGCTTCCCTTACCCTGACAGACAGCGTGGACTGGACCGACTGGAAATGGGTCGAGGTGGATATTCCGCAGACATGGGATATGCCCGTCGTATTCAACTGGTTCTGCCTGATCAATACCAATAAAGCGGCGGAAAGTCAGAAAAATGAAATTATTGTTGACGACCTTGCATTCCTTTATTTCATTGACGAACCGTCCGCTTCCGTGGAAAGCGGAACCTATTCTTCCGCACAGACCGTCTCCCTTTCCTGCGACACGGAGGGCGCGGCGGTCCGGTATACGACTGACGGCACAGAGCCCACAGAGGGCAGCGAATTATATTCCGGACCGCTTACCATAAGCCAAAGCACCACTTTGAAAATAAAAGCGTTCAAACCCGGCCTGGATGACAGCGCTACGGTTACTTATCATTATGTGATCGGGACATCCGCCCCTGCGCCGTCCTCTGACGAGAACGAAGCGCACTCCGAAATTGCCTTAAGCGATGACAGTACGGGAATTACCATCTCCGGCCT
>ENA-UOOK01001004-UOOK01001004.1-fermentation-metagenome-genome-assembly--contig:-NODE-1004-length-37973-cov-10.044623_pt1 | contig 37973 bp, 31 predicted proteins | sample MGYA00245777_ERZ724023 | MGnify/ENA primary metagenome ERZ724023 (study PRJEB28704, sample SAMN03018312) | fermentation metagenome | biome: anthropogenic terrestrial biome; feature: soil...
ACCTCGCCACTTTCGATATCCATATCATTTACTCTATCTTTAGAAGGCTCAATCAAATTAACAATTGAGCCAATTCCAAAATTCTTTCTTAGTTTAGTTATCTTAAATTCTACCTTGTCCCCAATAATGCTATTTGGTATGAAAAAGGTAAAATTATCTACCTTTAAAACGCCATTACCTTCGTGAGTAAAATCCAATATCTTACCTTGTAAAATATCCCCTACACTAAATGTCATCATTACCTCCTAGAATACTCCATTCATCTTCCTTAAAGGCAACTAATACCTTATTCTCTCCAACCAATATAGGTCTCTTTACCAACATTCCATCAGTAGCTAGCAATTCAATTTGTTCATCTTCATTCATATTTGGAAGTTTATCCTTTACCTTGAGTTCTTTATATAGTGTTCCACTTGTATTGAAGAATTTTTTAATAGGTTTGCCACTCTTAGAAATCCATTCTCTTAATTCATTTTTATTTGGATTATCTTCCTTGATATTTCTCTCTTCATATTCAATATTATTCTTATCTAGCCAAGCCTTGGCCTTTTTACATGTTGTTCATCTAGGATAACACACAAATGTATATTTCATAATCTTCCTCCGTTGATAACTGTATTTATTTGTTTATTATACCATTATTTAATCCTTTTTACTATTTGGATACAAAAAATAATGGATGCATCGCATCCATTATCTTATTACCACTGCTGTTCCTGATGCAGTTACCATTAGCATATTGTTAGCAGAACCTAGTATTTCATAGTCAATGTCCACACCTACAACTGCATTTGCACCTATTGACATTGCCCTAGACTCCATCTCTTTTATCGCATTTTCTCTAGCTTTTATCAATTCGCCTTCATAGGAGCCCGATCTGCCTCCGAAAAAATTTGAAAGTCCTGCAGCAAAATCCTTTATAAAGTCAACACCTGATATAATTTCTCCAAAAACTATTCCTTTGTATTCGATTATTTCTTTACCTTCTATTGTTGGAGTTGTAGTTGTAATCATATGGTAACTTCCTTTCCAATTATAATAATAGATTATATTCTTTAAGTATAAAAAGTATACTGCTTTACATACTTAATAGCTTTTCCTCAATATACTCCTTAAATGGTTTATCGGCTATTGTAACTTTACCTTCAATATATAAATCAACCATTATCTTGAAGAAGTTTATTATAAGCTTATTATCATCTATGTAATATTCATCCATATGTCCTGGTATAAATATTATCTCATATTCTTCTTTAGTCAATTTGTCTTTGATACTATCTAAATTTAATGTCTTTACTGGTGATACCATCATTCTAGTGAATTCTAAATCTTCAAGCATCCACATATTATTATTCCAGAACTTGCTTTCCTTCTTCGTTGGTTTATTCATTAGTTCTCTATTAGATATTGCAGATAATACCTTTCTTACAGATTCTTTGGTAAAGTCATCATCATATAGATATTTCATATCCTCATTATTTGCTACTTCAACAAGAAATGATTCTGCAATTTTTTCTCTTTGAGATACTGAATCCCAAATATAGAGCATCATCTCCAATATATCATTCTTTACAATTATATTAGCCAATTCCAAGACTCCTTATTTATCTTTAAATTTTAAACCTCTATCTGTTATTACAATAGCACCATCTTTGTATAGTCTGCCTATAGCTCTTTTGAAGCCTGATTTACTCATAGATAATTTTTCTCTTATTATTTCCGGAGAACTTCTATCAGTTAAATTCAGTTCACCACCATTTTCCTTCATCTTAGCTATTATCACCTTAGCATCTTCATCAATTTGAATATAGCCCCGATCTCTAAGGCTTAAAACCAACTTCCCATCTTCCAGGACCTTGCTTACTCTTACTTCAATTGAATCGCCAACCTGATATGCACCCAATAATTCTCTTATAGGAATAAGTCCGTCATATTTATCATCAACTGCAACAAATGCACCTATATCACGATTAATACTATAGATTGTACCTTTTACTTTATCATTTTCCTTATATGGTGATTCAGTACTCAATAAATCCTTAATCTTCATTGTTGCAGCTAATCTTTGACTCTTATCTAAATATACTCCAACTAGATAAGATTTTCCTTTTTCGATGTGTCCCACCGTTTCAGAAAATGGAAGGAATAAATCCTTTTCCAATCCCCAGTCCAGGAAAGAACCTATCTTTGACTGACTTATTACAGTAAGATGGCCTAATTCTCCTAATAATACCTTTGCTCTCCTTGTAGTAGCTATTATTCTATCTTTCGAATCCCTATATACCATTACCTCTACTTCATCATCAACTTTAGCTCCCTCTGGTATCTGTGCCTTTGGAAGTAATATATCTTCATCTTCAGGTTTCTCTTCATTAAGAAAAGCACCTACTGAGGTAAATCTTTTTATCCTTAATTTTTGTATTTCACCTAATTCTATCATATTGCACCTACTTTTTTATTGTTAGGTATATTCTACCACAATTATTAAATTTTTAACTATATTTTTAAAAATATTACACGATATTAATCGGATAACAAAAGCTGAAATCATCAAATTTATAGCTTCAATTTAGATAACGCATCTGCAAGTTCTGTATTTAAGCTTTCGTTTTGCTTTTTTTGTTCCTTTAAGAATTTGCCTACTTCCTTCTTATTGACTTGATTCTTTTCTTTCTTCTTTCTTTCCTCAAAACTGGATAATTTTTCTCGATATCCACAAGAACATGTAAATATTTGTCCTTCTCCTTCACCCCTAAGCTCTAACTTTTTCTTGCAATTAGGACATCTTGCATTAGTGATTAATGAAATATTCTTTCGATATCCACATTCTCTATCCTGACATACATACATCTTACCTTTTTTCCCTTTGACTTCAAGCATATATTTCCCACATTCCGGACATTTGACTCTAGTAAGATTATCATGTTTAAATTTTGCTTCACTATTCTTGATATCTTCAGTTATGGTCTTAGAATATTCCTTCATTTCATTAATAAAGTTGTTGCTGTTTAATTTACCTTCAGTAATTAAACCAAGCTTTTTCTCCCACTCTGCTGTTAAATCTGGAGATTTCAAGTCTGTAGGTACCAAATCCAACAATTGTCTTCCCTTACCTGTAATAAAGATATCCTTACCTCTATTTTCAATAAGAAAGGTTTTAAATAGCTTCTCAATAATATCTGCTCTAGTAGCTACAGTTCCAATACCACCTGTTTCACCAATTATCTTTACCAATTCCTTATTTGTTGTTTCCATGTATTTTGTTGGATTCTCCATTGCAGATAACAGGGTTCCTTCGTTAAATGGTGCTGGTGGTTTTGTCATTCCCCTTGTTTGAATTAATGAATTAATGTCCAATACATCCCCTTTGCTTATTAAAGGTAATGTTTGTTCTCTAATATCATCATCTGAATCATTATCGTCATCATTGTTTGAATAAATCTCTTTAAATCCCTCTTTGATAACCCTTTTCCCTTTTGCAATAAAATTCTCTCCACATATTTGTGCCTTTATATTTGTCTGCTCATATTCAAAAGGTGGGTACAATACTGATAAGAATCTCTTAATAACTAAATCATATATCTTTCTTTCCTTGTCACTAAGATCAGATAATACTACTCTTTGTTCGGTTGGAATGATTGCATGGTGATCTGATACCTTTGAATTGTCCACAAAGGATTTGTTGCTGATAATTGGCTTTGATAATACAGACGCAGTATATTTCGTATATGGACCTGTTTTTACTGCATTCAGTCTATCCTTTAGCGTAGGTACTATATCCTCAGTGATATATCTTGAATCCGTTCTTGGGTAAGTTAATATCTTGTGATTTTCATATAATCTTTGCATTATTGATAAGGTTTCCTTAGCGGAATAACCAAACATTTTATTTGCATCCCTTTGCAGCTCTGTTAAATCATATAATTTGGGTGAATAACTTTTCTTCAACGTCTTATTCACTTCTACGACTTTACAAGGCTTTCCTTTTAAGGATTGTATTATATTATCAACCATTTCCTTATTAAAACTTCGTGTACTATTTGTTTTCTTATCCTGCCATATAAGCTTTATATTGCTTGAAACAGCCGCTATTCCATAATAATCTTTAGGCTTAAAGTTCTTTATTTCCTCTTCTCTTTGAGCTATAATAGCCAAAGTTGGAGTTTGAACTCTTCCACAGGATAACTGAGAATTGTATTTTACAGTAAGCGCTCTTGTAGCATTGATTCCAACAATCCAGTCAGCTTCCGCTCTGCTTTTAGCAGACTCATACAATTTTTCATAGGCTTTCCCATCTCTTAGGTTTTTAAAGCCATCTTTTATTGCCTTATCCGTTACTGATGAAATCCATAGTCTCTTTATTGGTTTCTTTACATTAGCTTTTTCAATAATCCATCTTGCTACAAGCTCACCTTCACGTCCTGCATCTGTTGCTATTATTATTTGATTTACATCCTTTCTATGCATCTGTTCCTTAACAGCATGGAATTGTTTGCTGCTCTGTCTTATGATGACTAGCTTCATTTCCTTAGGAAGCATTGGTAAATCCTCTAGATTCCAAGTTTTATATTTATGATTATATTCCTCAGGATCGGCTAAAGTCACTAAATGGCCAAGCGCCCATGTTACTATATATTCATTTCCTTCAAGATATCCATTTCCTTTTTTATTGCATCCTAAAACCCTGGCAATGTCTCTGCCTACTGAAGGTTTTTCTGCTAAAACTAATTTTTTCATTAAAACACCCTTTCAAACCACAGTTCTCAGTTCATAATTTAAAACCCGAGATTCTTCACTATCGTTCAGAATGACAGGATTTAGTTCTTAACTCTTAGCTCTTACCTCTTAGTTCTTAGTTCTTACCTCTTAGTTCTTAGTTCTTAGTTCTTAGTTCTTACCTCTTATCTCTTATCTTTTCGTCAAGTTCTGATAGGTAGACCCAACGTTCCATCTTTTCTTCTAGTTTCGCTTCGAGCTCCCGTTTTTGCTTTATAAGCTCTTCCAATTTTGTATATTGGCTAGCTACTGCTTCCATCTCTTTATCTATTTTTTCTATGCTTTGTTCTAGATTATCTATTTCATCATCTATAGTATCCCATTCTCTTTGTTCTTTATATGTGAATTTCAGAACTTTACTAGGTTCTTTTACTCTTTCCTTCTTTAGAGTTTGTTCCTTAGCTTCCTTAGCTTCCTTAGTTTCCTCAATTTCTTTTACAATTTCTTTAAAATATGAATAATTGCCGGTATACCCCACAATTTTTCCATTGCCTTCGAAAACAAATACCTTTTCAACTAATTTATCTAACAGATATCTGTCATGGGACACAATGACTACTGCACCAGGAAAATCTTCTATATATTCCTCTAATATTGTTAAGGTCTGAATATCTAAGTCATTAGTAGGTTCATCTAATAATAACACATTTGGGGCTTCCATTAGGATTCTTAGTAAATATAGTCTTCTTTTTTCTCCACCGGAAATCTTTCCTATTGGAGTCCATTGTAAATCCGGAGGAAATAAAAATTTTTCCAGCATCTGAGTAGCAGTAATCTTGATGCCATCAGCTGTTGTTACAAATTCTCCTCCTTCTTTTATATAATCGATTGCCCTTTGCTCATCATCCAAATGAGTAGTTTCCTGGGAAAAAACTCCTAGCTTTACGGTTTCCCCCATTTCTACTGTACCACTATCAGGTTCTATTTCACCAGCCATCACTTTGAGAAGTGTTGACTTACCTATACCATTTTTACCTAAAATCCCAACTCTATCATCACGTAACAAAGTATATGTAAAGTCATCGATAAGTTTATTATCACCGTAGGATTTTGAGATATCTTTAACCTCTATTATTTTCTTTCCCAATCTAGTACTGGCTACTGAAATCTCCATTTTCTCTTTTGAAAGATCTACAGCACTATCCTCTAATTCATGAAATCTTTGTATCCTTGCCTTTTGCTTTGTAGACCTAGCCTTAGCCCCTTGTTTCATCCAAGCCAATTCTCTTCTATATAGATTTTGTCTTTTAAGCTCTGTGGCGATTATGCTTTCATCTCTCTCTGATTTCTTTTCAATAAAGTAGCTGTAGTTTCCTTTATAAGAATAAATATTTCCCTTATCTAGCTCTATAATTTGATTCACTACTCTATCTAGAAAGTATCTGTCATGAGTAATCATTAAAAGTGCTCCCTTACGTTTCATCAGGTATTCCTCGAGCCATTCTATAGTATCATTATCCAAATGATTCGTCGGTTCATCCAATATTAATAGATCTGAAGGATTAATCAAAGCTGATGCAAGGGCTATTCTTTTTCTTTGTCCTCCTGAAAGATCGGCTACTATTGCATCAAAATTGTTAATACCTAATTTAGTCAAAACATTCTTAGCTTCACTTTCTAACTCCCAACCATTGATTTCGTCCATAATTTGAGTTAATCTTATGATTTCTGTTTTGGAGGTATTTGGATTGTTGATTGCTGCTTCATACTCCCTAATTACCTTCATGTTTTGTGAAGTACCCTTAAACACCTGCTCGATAACCTTGGCACTTAGATCAACGTAAGGTTCTTGAGGCAGATATTCGATATTTACATTGTTGGTCCTTATAACTCTTCCCCCATCAGGTTCTTCTACACCGGCAATTATTTTTAATAAAGTTGTTTTTCCAGTCCCATTTATGCCTATTAACCCAATTTTATCGTTATCCATTATGCCAAAGGATATATCTTTTAATAGGGGTTTTTCTGTATAGGATTTTGTAATGTTTTCTATATTAAGTAAAATCATATTACACCTCTTTGTTAATTCACAATTCACAATTCACAGTTCACAATTTAAAACCCGAGATTCTTCGCTGACGCTCAGAATGACAGGATATAGAAGATTCTTCACATTCGTTCAGAATGACAGATGCAGGAGATTCCTCAACTATACTTGGAATGACAGATGCAGGAGATTCCTCAACTATACTTGGAATGACAGGTTGTAGAAGAGCCTCGACTATGCTCGAATGACAAAATGTAGTTATAACGTATCTTCTTAGTTCTTACTTCTTAGTTCTTAACTCTTAGCTCTTACTTCTTAGTTCTTAACTCTTAGCTCTTACTTCTTAGTTCTTACTTCTTAGTTCTTAACTATTACCTGTCTTTTGTTTTCCATTCCTTTCATCTTATAGACTATATATCCATATATACAAACAACAAAATTGCTAAAGCTCATGGCGAACCAGATTCCTGACGAGCCAAAGTTGGTGAAATGTTTAAAAATCAATATCATTGGCAGTCTTACAAACCAAAGTCTACCTACCTCCATTGCCATAGAGTACTTTGTATTTCCCGAGCCTTGAAATACTCCCTGTAATACACTGAACATACCCATTAAAGGCATTGAAAATCCAATATATTTCAGATAATCTATACTTTCAATAACGACCATAGGGTCATCATCGGATTGAATAAAGAAATTGACAATTTGTTCGTTAAATATAATCAATAGTATACAACCTAAGATTCCAATAGATAAGGATATTCTAGATGCTTTGTTAAAGGATTCATGAGCACGTTCTTTTTTATTTGCTCCTAGGTTTTGACCAATTACTGCAGTTAATGCTGCTCCTACACCCATAGCTGGTTGCATTACTAAATCCGTTACTCTGTTTACCATACCAAAGGCTGCCATTGTTGCAGAGCCGTAGGAAACAATAAACACATTTAGTACCATAAAACCGATTGATGAGCCAACCTGACCTACTGATGCTGGTAGTCCTACATTATATATTTCCTTTAAAATTCTCGTATCAAATTTAAATCTCTTGAAATTTGGTTTTATTTTACTATTTCCGTTATATAGATAATAAAAACCTGCTATTGTCAGTATTGCTTTTGATAGCAATGTTGCCCAAGCTGCACCTGCTATACCCATATTAAGCGTAAATATAAATATAGGGTCTAGTATTGCATTTAATATTGCCGATATACCACTTAATATTGTAGGTGTTACTGTATCACCCTGAGAAGTCATAATTGAATTAATATTAAAATATAAAAACATAAAAGGCATATCTAAGAAAGTAATTCTTAAATATATTGTACCATACTTTGCTATATCACCTATACCACCTATTCTACTAACGATGAAAGGGCTTACTATATATCCAACAAGCGAAAATATGACTGACATTATCAGCGATAAAACCATTAGCTGATTTGTATATTCTTCTGCTTCTTCAATTTTGTCTGCTCCGATTAACCTTGAAAGAAGAGATGTGCCTGCAATAGATAATCCAATTCCCAGGGAAATAAAAAGAAAATTTATTGGCCAAACAAATGACGTAGCTGCAAAATGTACTGATGAGATTTTACTTACCCATATTCCATCAACTAAATTATATAGTGTTTGTATTAGACTATTTATCATTATTGGAATTGAAAGGGTTACAAGGACCTTGTAAATACTGCCATTAAGGATAAGTTCAGAATTATTTTTCCTGCTCAAGTTAACACCTACTTTAAATATTTAGGATTGCTAAATTATTATAACACATACAATGTACAGTTCACAATTCACAGTTCACAATTCATAGTTCACAATTCATAGTTCACAATTAAAAGATAAAACCCGAGATTCTTCACTGGCGTTCAGAATGACACTCCAGCGTTACTCTCAGGTCTCTTTATTAGTTCTTAACTCTTACTTCTTAGCTCTTACTTCTTAGTTCTTAACTCTTACTTCTTAGTTCTTAGCTCTTACTTCTAATTGTGAATTGTGCATTGTGAATTATAATCAATTGCCAAAGGCAATTGATTATAAAACTCTCGCTTCTCCTTTATATACCTGGCCAGATGTAGAATCAACTGTTATTATATCTCCATTTTTCAGCTTATCCTTTGCGTCTTTCGCTCCTACAATTGTTGGTTTTTCCAGATTAAGACCAACTATCGCACTGTGAGAAGTTAGTCCTCCTTCTTCTGCAATTATAGCTGATGCTCTTTCCATAAACTTAACCATATCCTTATAGGTGGAATTTGTTACAATAACATCCCCATCTTCAAAGGTAGAGAGCAAATCCTCTTCTGTATCTGCAATACATACACGTCCTGTACCTACTTTATTTCCAATTCCTGTTCCAGTTAACAGTACCTTACCTATTGTATGGACCTTCATCATATTTGTAGTACCGGCAAGTCCAACAGGTATTCCTGCTGTAATCAGTACAAGATCCCCTTCTCTTACATATTTATTATCCATAGCTGCATTTATTGCATAATCGATGACCTCATCAGTTGAATGACTTTGAGGTGCTAGTATAGGATATACTCCCCATTCCAAAGCAAGCTTTCTCCTTACGGTTTCAGTTGTTGTAACAGCTATAATAGGAGCCTTAGGTCTAAACTTTGATATAGCCTTTGATGTATATCCTGATTGAGTTGATGTAATGATAGCAGCTGCCTCCAGGTCCTGTGCAGTTGTACATGTTGCCTTACCAATAGCATTTGTAGTAGAAAGTTGAGTCATAGATGCAGTTGTTCTCAATAGTTCTGAGTAATTCAAAGATTTTTCAGTTGTAATTGCTATCCTATGCATCATCTTTACTGATTCAATTGGATATTTGCCAGCTGCTGTCTCTCCTGACAGCATGGTTGCACCACTTCCATCCAATATTGCATTAGCAACATCCGTAACCTCTGCCCTTGTAGGTCTTGGATTTCTCATCATAGAATCTAGCATTTGGGTTGCAGTAATTACGGGCTTTCCTGCCAAATTGCATTTTTTTATCAATAGTTTTTGGATTAATGGAATCTCGTCAGCCTCTACTTCAACACCTAAATCCCCTCTTGCTACCATTATGCCATCAGAAGCCTTCAATATTTCTTCAATATTATCAACACCCTGTTGACTTTCAATTTTAGAAATTATATCAATATACTGTCCACTATTTTCTTCTAGAATCCTTCTGATAGTATTTACATCACCTGCTGTTCTTACAAATGAAACAGCTATAAAATCAATTTCATTTTTTATACCAAATATAATATCATTTATATCTTTTTCAGTTACTGCTGGAAGATTTATTTTTACATTAGGTACATTTACACCCTTATGATTTTTTAGTGTTCCTCTGTTAACGGCTATACATTTTATATCTGTACCATTGATTATCTCCAATACTTTAAGCTCAACAAGACCATCATCTATAAGTATTCTTCCGCCAATTTCAACATCATCTGGCAAATTCTTATAGGATACACTTACGATATCTTTATCACCCATGACATCTCTTGTTGTGAGAGTGAAAATATCATCCTGCTCCACTTCAATAGTTCCTTCAGCAAAGTCCCCTATTCTTATTTCAGGTCCCTTTGTATCAAGCATAATAGCTATAGGCAAATTCATTTCCTGTCTTACTTTTTTAATAGCGTCTATTCTTTTTTGATGTTCCTCATGACTCCCATGCGAAAAGTTCAATCTACATACATTTACACCATTCTCAAATAGTTTTCTTAAATTCTCCTCTGATTCAGATGCTGGTCCAATAGTAGCTACGATTTTTGTTTTCTTCATTCTTACTCCTCCTAAAGTGATAAAATATCTGCTGTTTTATACATATCTATATCAAATATCTTTTTCATGCTTAAAGCTTCAGTAATATCCATATCAAATATATTATTGCATTTAACTCCTAAAACCTTATTAGTCCTATTTTCAATTAGTAATTCTATTGCTTTTCTTCCCATTTCACTTGCCATTATCCTGTCTATAGTAGTTGGCGTTCCACCTCGTTGCAAATATCCCAATACTGTCACCTTTGTTTCCAATCCAGTTTTTTTATTCAATATCTCAGCTAACTCATATGGATTTCCAACTCCCTCTGCCAAAATTATTATATTGTGCAATTTGCCCCTATTTTTAGCCCTTAAGGACTTTTCACAAATCTTATCTATATCATAATCTATCTCTGGAACTATTATACTCCCTGCCCCACCTGCAAGTCCAGAATATAATGCTATATCTCCACAGTTTCTTCCCATAACCTCAACGACATTAGTCCTGCCATGAGAGTAAGAGGTATCCCTTATTTTACTTATAGCTTCTACTACAGTTTCCACAGCTGTAAAAAACCCAATTGTATAATCTGTATAAGCTAAATCATTATCTATTGTACAAGGTATCCCTATAGTTGGAATTCCTGCATCACATAATGCTTTTGCACCCATGAAGGTTCCGTTTCCACCCAAAACCACTAACCCATCAATATTGAATACGTCTATTACATTTAATGCCTTTTCAAATCCTGCATCTGTCATGAATTCTTCAGAACGTGCAGTTCTTAGTATTGTTCCTCCTCTATGAACTATATCAGCAACTGAAGATAAATCCATATCATCTATATTGCCCTCAATAAGACCCTCATATCCCTGTTTGATACCCATCATTCTAATGTTATTATAAATTCCAGTCCTAACTACTGCTCTAAGAGCCGCATTCATTCCAGGGGCGTCTCCTCCACTAGTTAGTACTCCAATTGTTTTCATAATCTCAACTCCTTGTTATAATTCACAATTACTAATGTCATTCTATTTGGTCATGCTTTGGGGGTCAAACCCGAGATTCCTCGGCTTCGCTCGGAATGACAAAATTCTTAGTTCTTAGTTCTTAGTTCTTACCTCTTCACTCTTAGCTCTTAACTCTCTTTAAATAATTCCTTTCTCCATAAGATACTCCCTTGCATCCATTACTTCATTTTCCAATACGGATAATTCATATAAGCTGTCTGCATCCTCATCTATAGCTCTATTAAGTTTAACAAGAAATCCTTCGGTCTTTAAGTCCATCTCGACTTGTTTAATGTTTTTAAAATCTATCGATACATATATTGTAGTCCACAAACATAAGCACCTCCATGAAATTTAACTAGAATTCTAAGAAACTTTAACATTTTCTTCTCCAAGTAATTTCTGTAGTTCAGCTATTGCACTGTTATCATCCAGCTTGATCCAAAGATCTCTGCCTGCTATAAAGCTTTTATTTTCTTTTTCTAAATATATGTAAACAGGTACACTCCCGGGATATCTTTTTAATATCGTCTTAATATCACTAAATAGATTTGATCCGCTTGTCTTCGAAATCTTTATATATATCTTTTCCTTTTTATATACGTTTAACTGAGATATTTTTTCGCATATAATCTTCGTATCCTCCACTTCTGAAATAGACAGTCTTCCATCAATAATTACAGGTGCATCTTCTTGAATATATCTATTATACTTATCATAGGTTGCAGGGAATACTATACACTCTACTGAACCATATAAATCCTCTAAAGTTATAAATGCCATCATATTATTGTTCTTTGTAATCTTATTTTTCTTCTCTATTATAATTCCACCTATAGTTACTCTTTGTCCATCCCTGATATTATTGCTATCTAGCATCATATTATCAGATAGTTCAGATGTCATAATCGTAGATTTATCTTTTAGTTCCTTTATATATGGTTGTAAAGGATGCCCAGACACATAAATACCCAACATTTCCTTTTCCATAGACAATAATGTTTTTTGTGGAAATTCGTTTATATTAGGCAAATTATCATTATTGCTCTTACTTTCAATCGTATCAAAAATTGAGAATTGACCTTCAATATTTCTTTTTCTATCTGAATGTATTCCATCTATAGTCTTCTCAAATATTGATAATAGCTGTGCCCTATTTGCTCCGAGAGAATCCATTGCCCCACATTTTATTAAACTTTCCACTGCTCTCTTGTTCATTACTGATGAATCAATTCTTTCTATTCTTTCAATAAAATCAGTAAAACTTTGAAATTTGCCCTTATTTCTTGCAGTAACAATTGCATTTATAAATCCATCTCCAACATTTTTTACTGCTGATAGTCCGAATCTTATCTTATTTTCTGATACTGTGAATTTATTATATGATGAGTTTATATCAGGAGGCAACACTTCTATTCCCAATCTTTTACACTCTTGTATATATAGGGATACTTGTGTTGAACTTCCCATTATAGATGATATAAGGGCTGCTAGAAATTCAACAGGATAATAGTATTTTAGCCAACCCGTTCTATATGCAACTACTGCATATGCTGCAGAGTGCGATTTGTTGAAAGCATAGTTTGCAAAATCTATCATTAAACTAAATATCTTCTCAGCTGATTTTTCATCTACTCCATTTCTTATTGCTCCAGGAATAATTATATTATTATTCTCATCAACTTGTCCATAGATAAAATTCTTTCTCTCCTGCTCCATCACGTCCATCTTTTTCTTGCCCATTGCTCTTCTTACGAGATCTGCTCTTCCAAGAGTATAACCACCTAAATCTCTTACAATTTGCATTACTTGTTCCTGATATACTATACACCCATAGGTTTTATCTAAAATATTCTCAAGCTTTGGATGTATATACTTAATTTTAGAAGGGTCATGTTTGCATTCAATAAATGTAGGTATCTGGTTCATTGGACCAGGTCTAAACAATGAATTGGCAGCTATTAAATCTTCAAATACATTTGGCTTTAACTCCTTTAAAAAAGCTCTCATGCCTGGACTTTCAAACTGAAATATACCGAGTGTCTCTGCCTTTGCAAACATATCCAATACCTTTGGGTCATCATAAGTAAATCCGTTACTAAAGTCTATCTTGATTCCATGATTTTTTTCTATTAAGTTGACTGCATCTCGTATAACAGTTAATGTTCTTAGACCCAAGAAGTCCATCTTTAATAGTCCTAATTCTTCCAACTCTGTCATTGTATACTGAGTTGCTACAGAATCATTGTTTTTGACTAAAGGCGCATAGTCTGTAACTGGGTCTTTTGAGATAACAACTCCAGCAGCATGGGTCGAAGTATGTCTAGGAAGCCCTTCTACTGCCATGGCAATATCAATTAGATTGTGTATATTTTCATTGTTATCATATTGCTCTTTGAGTGACTTACTTATTTCCAGTGCTCTTTTTATAGTAATATTGAGCTCATTTGGAATCTGCTTTGCAATATTATCTACTTCACCATAAGGCATATCCAATGCTCTACCAACATCCCTAATGGCACCACGAGCTGCCATAGTTCCAAATGTAGCTATCTGAGCCACTCTGTCAGCACCATATTTTCTTACAACATACTGAATTACTTCTTCTCTTCTTTCATAGCAAAAGTCTATATCAATATCTGGCATCGTGATTCTTTCAGGATTCAAAAACCTTTCGAACAAAAGACCATATTCCAACGGGTCTATATCAATAATTCCCAGTGCATATGATATAATACTTCCTGCAGCAGAACCACGGCCAGGTCCTACCATTATTTCATTGTCCTTAGCGTACTTTATGAAATCCCATACAATAAGAAAATAATCAGTATATCCCATATCGACTATAGTTTTTAATTCAAAGTCATATCTCTTCCTTATTTCATCTGTAATTTCTTTATACCTCTTTTTAAGTCCATCCATACTTAACTCTTTAAGGTATTCAACATTTGTATAGCCTTCGGGAAGCTGATATTTTGGAAGATGAAGTGTGTTAAAATCAAGTTCTACATTACATCTATCTGCAATTAAAGTTGTATTTATAAGAGCATCTTTATTTTCTGCAAACAGTTGATTCATTTCCTCAGGAGATTTAAGATAAAACTGATTAGAAGGAAATTTCATTCTATCTTCTTCATTAACAGTTTTTGCCGTCTGTATACAAAGAAGTACATCATGGACCACTGCATCATCTTGATTCAGATAATGTACATCGTTTGTTGCCACAAGTGGTATATCAAGCTCATTGCTCATATCTACCAATGTCTTGTTCACATTTGTCTGCTCATTCATTCCATGATCCTGTAATTCGAGATAGAAGTTTTCCCTTCCAAAAATATCCCTATATATTAAAGCTACTTCCTTCGCTTTATCATAATTATTATTTAGTATATGTTGCTGGACTTCTCCACCAAGACATGCAGAAAGGCATATTATCCCATTATGGTATTTTCTCAATATATCGTGATCTACTCTTGGTTTATAATAAAATCCATTCACATAGCCTTCAGAAACAATCTTCATCAAATTTTGATAGCCTTCATTGTTTTCTGCCAACAGTACAAGATGATATTGGTTTTTATCCTTTTGTTCTTTCTCAGTATATTTATTTATTGCTATATAAACCTCTGAGCCCAATATTGGTTTGATACCATTTTTCTTTGCTTCTTTATATAGTTGAATCACACCAAACATAGCACCATGGTCAGTTATGGCTATGGAATCCATACCTAATTCTTTGGTTCTCTTGACTAAATCCTTGATTCTAATAGATCCATCAAGAAGACTGTATTCAGTATGAACATGCAGGTGAGTAAATTTACCTTGTGTCATAATAATTCCTCTTTCATATATACTACATTTATTCTATCATAAACCTTATCTAGATGCATAAAATAAGTTTTAAAAACAAAAAAGCCTTCAATATTGAAGACTTTTTTAATAATGTCCTAACTTTTCAATTACGTTCTCCATTAAGGATAAATCTATTACTCTAAAATCTTCCAAAACTTTTTCATTCCAAGCAGGAGTAGGCTTTATCTCCATAAACTTTTTAGTCCCTAATATACTGTCTTCAATAATAGCAAGCCCATCTATATCAAGATCTGTTGTTTCTTTAGAAATCATTATACTTTTATATGGGGTTTCATTAGGCTTGATACTACTAGACAATGGATGGGTTAACAATAAATGCCCCTCATGCAATTTATCTCTCACAAATTCAAGAACTTCCAAATACTTGTAATCTTCTAGATAAATTACATCCATTTTATCCTTAAATTTTTCATTAACTTCTTTGTTATTTGTCACTAATAAACTTTTCATAATACCCCCATACTAATAAACTTTAAATTCACCTTCAATAAGAGCCTTTAACGCTTGAATCATTTGTTTATCATCCTGTCCTTTAGCTGTAAGAGTTATCTCTTCACCATTAAACGCTCCTAAAGACATTATACCTATTATGCTCTTTCCATTAACCTTAACTTCATGAGCTTCTATTTCAAGCTCACTTTGATATTTACTTGCTACCTGAACAAATATCGCAGCTGGTCTTGCATGAAGACCTTCTGGATTATTTAGCTTAATAGTCAATTTTTCCATTTACTTCACTCCTTTCAAATCTTCGGCAATTTCTTCTAATTTTTTAAATCTATGATTTACTCCTGATTTTCCAATAGGTGGGTTGAGCATATATCCTATCTCTTTCAGACTAGCATCAGGATTATCCAATCTAATCTCAGCTATTTCTCTTAAATTACTAGGCAATTTATTGAGTCCCATATTATCCCTTATAATCTCTATATGCTCAATCTGTCTCATGGATGCATCTATTGTTTTACTTAAGTTTGCTGTTTCACAATTTACAATTCTATTTATATTATTTCTTACATCTTTTAAAACACGAATATCTTCCAACTTTAATAAAGCCTGATGAGCTCCGATAATATTGAGTAGATCTACTATCTGCTCCCCTTCTTTTATATATACAACATAATTTTCCTTACGCATTACAATTTTAGAATTTAAATTAAAGGAATTAATTATATTTGATAAATCATGTGCATGCTCTTCATTGTTCGTTACAAATTCCAAATGATAGGTTTTTTCTGGGTTGCTTATTGAACCTCCACCCAAAAAGGAACCTCTAATATAGCTTCGTTTACAGCATCTTTTTGACAATAATTTCTTAGGTATTATATATTGTGGGCTAAAGAGGTTGGAACTATCCTTTTTTAAAAATCCTACATCTACTAATATCTTATGAGATACATCCTTGTCATTAATAATTATTAAGTAATTATTATTCTTTTTAAGTTGCCTATTTCTTCTTACCATTACTTCTACTTCTGTATCATATATTCTCTTTAATATAGAGAATATCCTTCTTGCAATAGCAGCATTTTCTGTTGTGAATTTTAAATTGAACTTTCTATGCCCCGTAATTTGAATTGTACCGTTCATTCGTACCAAAGCTGCTAATTCACATAATGCACAACAATCTTCATCCAATTCTATTCTAGATAATTCATTCTTGGTTGTTGACGAAAAGGACATATTATCACTCCTATAAGTTCATAAGCTCTATGCCTTTTATTATAATTTTTCTTTCATCTGCATACCTGACAAGGTCTTTAGCCTTATCGATATGTACATACATTGCGTCAATAAAACCTTCCCTACGTTGTGGAGTACAATCCATTGAATTGCTTTTCATCAGATACCAGTGTACGGTTTTGGTAACCATTTCATCTTCCTTAAGATTTTTATAGTCATAGTGTACCGCACCAATATAGCTTATGATTTCGCCTTTAACACCAGTTTCCTCTAAAACCTCTCTTAGGGCAGCGTTTTTAATGTTCTCTCCCTTTTCTAAACGCCCCTTTGGCAACACCCAGTCTCCATTATATTTTCTTAACAGCAATATGGTATTACCAAATATAACAACACCTCCAGAACTTACTTCAATCATCATCACCAACTCCCGACTATCTAAAAAAAGTATTATTAAGATAATACACCTATTATACTATATTTGTCTATATTTTTGTAAACATTTTCAAATTTTTTATTGATTTAAATCATAGAATTATAAAAGTCAATCGCACTAACATTTAAATAATGTTAGTGCGATAGCAACCTTCTATTTTACAGCTTTTAAGTTTGCTAAATCATAACCTTGCTTATATGTCATCTGCTCTATAAATCTGAAATCTTCCTTTAGATTTATTACCTCATCATAAACCATTTGGATTTCTGCCTTAACATCCTTATTAACTAATTCAAGCTGTTCTTCTAGCCATTTTATATCTTCTTTTGTTGCCATTGTTGCTTTGACTTCTTGTAACTCTTCCTTTGTTGCCATTGTTTCTTTGACTTCTTGTAGCTCTTCCTTTGTTGCCATCGTTGCTTTAATGTCTTGTACTTCTGTATACAATTTTTCTAGTAAATCATATACCTTATCATCCATTAAAATCACTCCCGATAATCTTTGTTACATCATATTATATCATAAATATTGATTAAGATGTTGTCTTCAATTCACTAATTGCTATGTCATTTAGAAGCTTACTCAATGATAAATTATCATGACGAATATAATTTTTCTTTATTTCAATTAAATTTTCTTTAATTAACTTTATATTATTAGCAGCTAAGATGGCTTCATCCTCTGGAGTCGGCATTACTGGTTTAGAACCATCTGTTATATATTTTGACAGAGTTTCTTCAGGTATTCCTTCAATATTAGCTATTACATAATCAAGTAAATCCTCACAACTGTGGTTCAATATGGCTTTAACATGATCAAGTACACTATATCCATCTGTCTCCCCAGGTTGAGTCATGACATTGCATATATATACTTTAGGTGCTCTAGAATTGCATATTGTTTCCACAATATTATTTACTAACAAATTTGGTATTACTGAGGTATAGAGACTACCAGGACCTAATACTATTAAATCAGCTTCCTTTATTGCATCAACAGCTTCAGAAAGTGGATACGATATCTTAGGAGCCATAAACATTCGCTTAATTCTACAGCCTTCCTTAATAACCTCATCTGGTATTATTGATTCTCCCTGAACAATTCTACCATTTTCCAGCTCAGCATGAAGCCTGACATCCTCCAATGTCATAGGTAGTACCTTCCCAGTTATAGACAATACATTGCTCGCTTCCTTTATAGCCATTTCAAAGCTACCATAGATTTCATTCATAGCTGCTATAAACAGATTGCCAAAGCTCTGCCCCTTTAGCTGCCCCTCCTTAAATCTATATTGAAGTAGCTTTTCCATGGTTGGCTCGGTATTAGCCAGCGCCAAAAGACATGATCTTATATCTCCAGGTGGAAGCATACCCAAATCTTCTCTTAAGATTCCTGAGCCACCTCCATCATCTGCCACTGTCACTATGGCAGTAATATTGGGAGTAAATTCCTTTAAACCCCTTAGTAAAATTGATAATCCAGTACCTCCACCTATTGCTACAATCTTGGGTTTATCTGTAGTATTAAATTCAAATCGATAAAAATTCTCCATATCATTACCTCTCTACTTTAGGTCCCTATGAGCAATGATTACTCTATGTCCCTTAGATTTCAATATCTCTCCAATCTCCTCTGCTATAGCTACAGATCTGTGGAATCCACCTGTGCATCCAATACCCACTACGAGCTGAGTCTTTCCTTCCACTACATAATGAGGTATTAGATAAGTCAGCAAATCTATTACCTTCTCTATAAATATATTTGTTTGTTCCCATTTAAATACATAATTTTTAACTGGCTCAGTTTTTCCAGTATTATATTTTAACTCAGGAATATAAAATGGATTTGGTATGAACCTTACATCAAAGACCAAATCTCCATCTAAAAGCATCCCATTTTTAAATCCAAAAGATGTAATGGAAATTGTAATATTTCTTCCCTCTTCACCTTTTAGAAAAATATTTGACAATTCTTCTCTAAGCATACCCAAGGTTAGTTTAGATGTATCTACGATATAATTTGAGCGCTTCTTTACTTGTTGTAGAAGTTCCCTTTCTGCAGCAATTCCCTTTACTATACTACCATCAGGTGCAAGGGGATGAGGTCTTCGAAGTTCCTTATATCTTTTAATTAATACATCATTTGCAGAATCTAAAAACAATATTTTATATCCAATACCCATTGCTTCCAAATCATCCAAGCCTTTGAATAGATGTTTAAAAAACTCTCCACCTCTTATATCAACTACTACAGCTACCTTATCTATGGGCTTCTTAGACTCCTGACAAAGATCTGCAAATTTTGAAAGTAATGCAGGGGGTAGGTTGTCCACACAATAATAGCCCATGTCCTCAGTAACCTTCATGGCTTGAGATTTTCCAGCACCAGACATTCCTGTAATCACTAGAAATTCCATCAAATCACCTAATTTCCTCAATATTTTTTATCCTTTTAAAATCAATCCCCGCATCTACAGCTTTGCTAATCCCCCTATCTAAATTTCCTACATCTTCTGGTTTATGTGCATCACTATTTATATAAAAATCTACCTTTATATCCTTAATCTTGTTTAAACTCTCTACGGAAAGTTCACTATGCTTTGAACTTATCTCCAATGCAGTACCCAACCCTCCAGCTTTTTTTGCCAGTTGCACTATGTCTAGTTTTGCTTTTGATCCAGGATGAGTAATTATATCTATTTTATAATTGTCCAATGCCTTTAGATATGCCTTTGTGATTACTTTGATTGATTTTTCTCTTTCAAATTTAACAACTTTGGACATTGGATTTAGTATATATAGTCCATATGCATCCATCAAAGAACTAGGGGTCGCACCATAATGATACCCCATTAGCAATATATCTAAATATTTGAGAAATTCTTTATCGATATCTAATTGCCCATCGATACCTACTAAATTCGCTTCAACACCTAAAAGAATTTTTAATCCCTTAGGCTCATATATCTCATTTAATCTCTTTATTTCTTCTTTCATATACTGGAGATTTTTCTTTCTAACTCCATACAAATAATGTCCAGGTCCATGCTCACTGATTACTATGGTCGACAATCCCTTATCAAAAGCAGACTTTGCATTATCTGATATGGTACCTGTTGCATGAGTGCCTTTTTTTCTAAAACCACTACTATAAATCGTATGAGTATGATAATCACCTAATACCTTATACATCTAATCCTCTCCAATGATCTTTATCTCCGTATCCAATTCAACACCGAAATTATCTCTAACAGTTTTTTGTACTACTGATATTAACTGAAGTACATCCTTGCAAGTTGCATTATCAATATTGACGACAAATCCACAATGCTTTTCAGAAACCTGTGCCCCCCCTAGTCTAAGTCCTCGGAGTCCTGAGTCCTGAATCAGTTTTCCTGCAAAATATCCCGTTGGTCTTTTGAAGGTACTGCCGGCACTTGGAAGCTCTAAGGGCTGTTTCGATGTTCGTTTGAATGTAAGATCTTTAATTGTTGCTTCAATCTCCTCGTATATACCAGGTTTCAAGCCTATCTCCACGGACAATACAATAAGGCTGTCATCAACTACCTTACTTCCTCTATATCTGAAGTTCATCTCTTCATTTGTATATTCTACAATCTTGTTGATTGTATCCAATGCTCGTACTTTAGTCACTATATCCTTCATTTCGCCGCCATAGGCACCAGCATTCATAGTTATTGCACCACCAATTGATCCCGGAATTCCATTGGCAAATTCAAAGCCTGTCAAAGAATTAGACATTGCAGTTCTACTAACTCCAGTCAATAAAGCTCCCGCTTCACAATAAATATTATTGCCTTGTACTTCTATTTTATTTAGTCCTTCACTAATCTTAATAACGACGCCTCTCATACCTCCATCTCTAACAAGAAGGTTAGAACCATTCCCCATTATATAAAATTGTACATTATTTTCCCGGCACAATTTTATCGCAGCTATAAGCTGTCCTACGCTTTCAGGAAAAATCATCACATCTGCTGGTCCACCTATTTTAAAGGAAGTATGATTTTTCATTGGCTCATCAAATAGTATAGTACCCATATTTTTATCTATAAATAAATTTTGTAATTGGCTCTTTTCCATATCGTCACCCCTAAACTAATCTTCTATATATGATATACCTTATAATTATACCATATACATAGAAAAATTATTAGAATTATTCATGTCCGAAACCGTGAGTGTATATCTCAATTATTTTATTTAACCAATACTTTATGTAATACTAAAGGCTATCAGTTTCCTGATAGCCTTTAGTATTACATATTTAATTAGTCTCTAGCCATTCTCTTGTATGATTCATATCTTGCTTTAGCATTAGCTTCAGCTGCTTGGAACAACTCTTCTGCTTCATCAGGGAATGTTAATTTTAATGAAGTATATCTAACTTCTGAATTTATGAAGTCTCTAAATGATTCAGTTGGTTCCTTTGAATCAAGAACAAATGGATTCTTTCCTTCTTCAGTTAATCTAGGGTCGAATCTATATAAATGCCAGTAACCGGAATCTACTGCTTTCTTTTCTTGTTTGATAGTAGTTCCCATACCGGATTTAATACCATGGTTGATACATGGAGCATAAGCTATAACTATTGATGGACCATTGTAGCTTTCAGCTTCTTTTAAAGCCTTTAGAGCTTGATTCATATTTGCTCCCAAAGCTATTTGAGCAACATATACATAACCATAAGTTGCAGCAATCATGCCTAAATCTTTCTTTCTAATCTTCTTACCAGCAGCAGCAAATTTAGCTACAGCAGCTGTAGGAGTTGACTTAGATGATTGACCACCAGTATTTGAATATACTTCTGTATCAAATACCAATACATTGATATCTTCACCTGATGCTAGAACATGGTCTAATCCACCAAATCCGATATCATAAGCCCAACCGTCTCCACCAAATACCCAAACTGATTTCTTGATTAAATAGTCTTTAAGTTGGCCTATTAACTTCAATAATTCATTTCCTTTTTCATTTCCTGTGTCTGTTCCCAATCTAGGAATAATCATGCCAGCTGCAGCTTTAGTAGCCTTAGCATCATCCATTCCTACTAACCAATCATTAAAGTATTGATTAAGCTCTGAGTCAAGTCCAAGACCTAAGAATTCCTTCATAGCTAATTCAATTTTTTCTCTGATTTTTCTATTAGCTATTGCCATACCATAACCATATTCTGCATTGTCTTCAAATAAAGAATTAGCCCAAGCTGGTCCTTTACCTTCTTGATTCTTGCAATATGGAGTTGCAGGTGCACTTGCTCCCCAAATTGATGAACATCCGGTAGCATTAGCTATATACATTCTATCTCCAAATAACTGAGTTACTAATTTTGCATAAGGTGTTTCTCCACAACCAGCACATGCTCCAGAGAATTGAAGTAATGGTTGTTGGAATTGAGTATTCTTTAAAGTAGTAGGTTCGAATAGATCACCTTTAGATTTTACAGTCATTGCAAATTCCCAATTGTTAGCTTCAACTTCGTATTCATCTTCGAAGTGATGCATAACTAGTGCTTTGTTCTTAGCTGGACATACATCAGCACAGTTACCGCAACCTGTACAATCTAATGGAGATACCTGCATACGATACTCTAATCCATCAAATCCTTTACCAATTGGTTTAATTGTTTCAAATGTATCAGGTGCCTTTGCCTTTTCATCAGCATCTACTAATATAGGTCTGATAACAGCATGTGGACATACATATGAACATTGATTACATTGGATACAATTTTCTTTAATCCAATGTGGAACATCAACTGCAATAGCACGTTTTTCATATTCTGTAGTGCCTTGTGGGAATGTACCGTCTTCAATACCAACAAAGGTACTTACTGGAAGGTCATCTCCTTCTTGTCTGTTCATTGGTTCAACAACATTCTTTACGAAGTCTGGTAATAGACTTTCTTCTTCTTTTTCATCTTTAGCATCAGCCCAGCTCTTAGGAACTGAAATCTTAACTAATGAATCAATACCTCTATCTACTGCTTCATAGTTCATATTAACAATCTTCTCACCTTTTTTACCATATGCTGATACAATGGATTTCTTTAAGTGAGCTACCGCCTCTTCAATAGGCAAAACTTCTGACAATTTGAAGAATGCAGATTGCATAATCATATTTGTTCTTCCGCCAAGACCAATATCACTAGCTATTCTTGTAGCATTTATAGTGTAAAATTTGATATCATTTTTAGCAATGTATCTCTTCATATTGGCTGGTAAATTAGCTTCTAATTCTTCTTCATCCCAAATACAGTTTAGAAGGAATGTACCGCCCTTTTTAAGTCCTCTCAATAAATCATATTGATATACATATGATTGCTTTGAACAGGACATAAAATCTGCATCTGTAATTAAATATGTTGACTTAATAGGTTCCTGACCAAATCTTAAGTGAGATATTGTAACCCCGCCTGATTTCTTACTGTCATAAGCAAAATATCCTTGTGCATACATATCAGTATCATCACCGATAATCTTAATAGCTTGTTTATTTGCACCAACAGTACCGTCAGATCCAAATCCCCAGAACTTACATTTAATAGTTCCTTTAGGTTCTGTATTTATAACTTCTTTTATATCTAATGAAGTATGAGTAACATCATCAACTATACCAATTGTAAATCCATGCTTTGGATCATCTTCTTTTAAGCTTTCATAAACTGCAAGAATTTGTGATGGAGTAGTATCCTTTGAACCTAATCCATATCTTCCACCTACGATAACTGGTTTGATATCATGATTATAGAATATATCTACAACATCTAGATATAAAGGTTCCCCAAGAGCACCTTTTTCTTTAGTTCTATCTAAAACAGCAATCTTCTTAACAGTTCTTGGTAATACATCGAAGAAATATTTAGGTGAGAATGGTCTATATAGGTGAACTTTAATTACACCAACCTTTTCTCCTCTTGACATTAATAAATCTATAGTTTCTTCAATAGTTTCAGTAACAGAACCCATTGCTACAATTATTCTTTCAGCCTCTGGATGTCCATAGTAGTTGAATGGTTTGTATTCTCTTCCAGTAACCTTACTGATTTCTCTCATATAATCATAAGTAATATCTACTATTTTTTCATAGAAAGGATTTGATGATTCTGCAGCTTGGAAATAGATATCAGGATTTTGTGCAGTTCCTCTAGTAACTGGGTTTTCTGGATTAAGTGCTTTTTCCCTGAACTCATCAACAGCTTCTTTGTCCAACAATCTGTCGAAATCTGCATAATCTATAACTTCTATTTTTTGAATCTCATGACTTGTTCTAAATCCGTCAAAGAAATGTAAAAATGGTACTTTACCTTTAATTGCTGCAAGGTGAGCAACTCCACCAAGATCCATAACCTCTTGAACTGAGCCAGATGCTAATAATGCGAATCCAGTTTGTCTACATGCCATAACATCTTGATGATCTCCAAATATACTTAATGCATGTGTTGCCAATGCTCTAGCTGATACATGGAATACTGCTGGTAACAATTCCCCTGCTATTTTATACATATTAGGAATCATCAACAATAACCCTTGTGATGCTGTGTATGTAGTAGTTAGTGCACCAGCCTGTAATGAACCGTGAACTGCACCTGCAGCACCTGCTTCTGATTGCATTTCTGAAACTAAAACTTCCTGTCCAAATATATTTTTCTTGCCGTGAGCTGACCATTCGTCAACTGATTCAGCCATGTTTGATGATGGTGTAATCGGATAGATGGCAGCAACGTCTGTAAATGCATAGGACACATAAGCAGCAGCTGTATTACCATCCATAGTCTTCATAACTTTCGCCATGTAAATTTTTCCTCCTTTAATTAAAAAGTATATAGTAATATTATTATTGTTTGTTATAATTTTACTAATCATAAAATAGTATATTAAACATTGGTTGCAATGTCAACTTTATACTTGTTTATATTTCAAAAAAAACGATGCTAATTTTATGTAATTGTCTATAATTTTATATAGAATTAAAAAAATTATTGAACAATAGCTATATACTATAAAGCTATTGTTCAATCTTCAGACTTTTCATTTAGATTGTTTTTCCTCTTCTCAATTTCTTTCATTATTCTTTCATTTAATACCTGTGCTGCATTATATCCCAATCTCTTTTGTCTATTATTCCTCGCAGCTACCTCTACTATCATAGCAATATTTCTACCAGGTCTAAGCGGAATTGTAACTTTTGGAATCATAACATTCAAAATTTCTGTGGTCTCCTCATCTAATCCAATTCTATCATAAAACTTATCCTCATCCCATAATTCTAATTCAACAATCAAATCTATAAACTCATATTGCTTTACTGCCCCTACTCCATAAAGTCTTTCTATATCAAGAATACCTATACCTCTTATCTCCATAAAATGTCGTGTAAGAGCAGGGGATTCTCCTCTAAGCTGTTCCTCTACTTTCTTTATTTCTACAGTGTCATCTGATACCAACCTATGGCCCCTCATTAAAAGTTCCAATGCTGTTTCAGATTTTCCAATACCTGATTTACCTGTTATAAGTACACCAATTCCATATACCTCTAAAAGTACTCCATGTATTGTAGTAGAAGGAGCTATAGCATAATTTATATGATTCGTAAGCTCCATTATCAAATTAGATGTTGGTTTAGTCGATCGTAGAATTGTTCGATTATACTTTTGGGCAAGTTCTATTATTTCAGGAAAAACCTCTAAATTTCTAGAAAATATTAGGGCAGGTATAGGGTAAGCAAAGTATTTATCAATACTGTCGTATCTCAGTGTATCTGGCAACTCATCATAATAATGCCATTCTGAGCTACCAATTAGTTGAAGTCTTTCTGGTACGAATTTTTCAAAATAACCAACTATAGGCAATCCCGGCCTTGTTATATCAGCAGAGTATATTTTTATATTAGAAGAATCAGAAGATCTATATATGACCTCTAATTGTAAATCTTCAATTATTTTATCTAAAGTTATATAATCCATATATTACTCCCATGGTCGTTTAGGAATCACCATTGCAGCTATAAAATAAGCAAGCACCCCTAGAAATAACGTAGGTATACATAAAAATACCCACAACAATCTTATAATGGTCGAATCCAAATTGAAATATTCACCTAGTCCTCCACATACACCAAATAATTTTTTATCCGTATCGGATAAATATAATTTCTTTTGCATTATGATTCCTCCTTTTTATGAAATATATTATACATTTCCTCCGCTACTTTTTTATTCATACCCTCAACTCCAGCCAAATCTTCTATAGATGCATTTTTTATTTTCTCAATACTTTGAAAATGTTTCATCAATGATATCTTTCTCTTTTTGCCTATCCCCTTAATATCGTCTAATTCAGATTTGAACATAGTCTTTGATCTTAGACTTCTATGATAGCTAATAGCAAATCTATGGGCCTCCTCTTGAATTTTGTATATTAATCTAAAACCTTTTGAGTCTTCATCTAAACGAAATTCAATATTATTATATATTATACCTCTAGTTTTGTGAAAATCATCTTTTACAAGACCACAAACAGGAATATTTATTCCTAATCTATCCAATACCTTAAGAGCTATGTTGACCTGCCCCTTTCCACCATCCATCATAATTAAATCTGGGAAATTTGAAAACCCCTTAGCTTCAATGTCGGTATTCTTTATTATCTCTTTTTCTTCAAGTCCTCTAGTGAATCTCCTCTTAAGAACCTCCTCCATACTACCATAATCATTTGGAGTTTTTATACTTCTTATCTTAAATCGCCTGTAGTTTGATTTCTTTGCTTCTCCCTTTTCAAAAACCACCATAGAGCCAACTGATTCAACACCACTTATATTGGAAATATCATAGGCTTCAATTCTACTTGGAATCTCATCTAAATCCAATAAATATTTTATTTCTTCCAAAGCGCTGATGTTTTCTCTATATTTTCTTAGGAATCTATCCCCATACTGGTTCAGCATATCAGTGGCATTTTTCCTTACCATTTCAATTAGCCCAAGCTTTTCGCCTCTCTTAGGGACAATAATATTAACCTTAGAACCTTTTTTACCCTCAAGCCATTTTGAGATGATATCTATATCCTCCAACTCTTCTTCAATGATGATTTCCTTTGGAACATAAGCAGAGCCTATATAGAATTGCTTCATAAATGAGCTAAGTATTTCTTTTCTTTCTTCATTGAAATTATCCTCTAAGATAAAGTGCTCTCTACCAACAATTTTTCCACCTCTTACAAAGAAAATCTGAACACAGACCTCTTCTATACCTCTGGCCATTGCAATTATATCCTGGTCAATTTGATTGGAAGCAGTAACGATTTTTTGTTTTTCCTGTAGTACCTTTAAAGAGTTTAGCTGATCCCTATATCTAGCAGCTTCCTCAAAATCAAGAGATTTGGCACTTTCTTTCATCTTTTCCTCGATTATGTCTACTATTTTATTATCCTTATTGTTAAGAAAGAGAATTATTTCATCTATCATACCCATATATTCTTTTTCATCCACATTTCCTAAGCAAGGAGCTTTACATCTTCCTATATAATAATTCAAACATGGTCTGAAATTCTTTAGATTTTTCTCCAGATTCAGCTTACAAGTTCTAATGGGATATATGTTTTTTATTATTTCAAGTGCATCATTTACTGCTGTAGCACTGGGATATGGTCCAAAATATTTAGCTCCATCCTTAAGTATCAGTCTAGTCTTCATTACTCGAGGATATTTTTCATTTATAGTAACCTTTATATATGGATATTGCTTATCATCCCTTAAAAGAATATTGTATTTAGGTCTGTTTTTCTTTATTAGATTTGACTCCAACACTAGAGCCTCGACCTCATTATCCACTAATATATATTCAAACTCCTTGATATGCTTTACCATAGCATTTACCTTAGGAGGATTGTTTCTTGATGACTGGAAATATTGCCTTACCCTTTTTTTCAAGGATATGGCTTTTCCTACATATATAATCTCTTCATTTTTGTCCTTCATTATATAAACACCTGGAGAATCAGGAAGCTTCTTTAGTTCTTCTTCAATATTAAACACAATATCAGCCTTTCTTGGTTTATGCTTATATTATAACATATTACAATTTACAATTCACAGTTCACAATTCACAATTCATAGGTGCACAATTCACAGTTCACAATTCACAATTATTGGGGTCTACTTTAGGGTCTTAAATCTTAGATTAGCTGTTGCTCAAATCAAACTCGACATACTAAGTATAGAATAATTTTTCAATTTTTATATAGACGACCAAAGGTCGTGTACTACAAAATTGTGAACTGTGAATTGTGAATTGTGAATTGAAAAAGAAGGCCTTAGCCTTCTTTTTCTAGATTCTTCTCGTCTTATATCTTAACCAAGCCTTTTCTTCATCATTTAAATATGGAGAAAGCTTGTTGTATGTTGCTTCATGATAATTGTTTAGCCAATTCTTCTCTTTATATGACAGTAAATCTACATCTATACAATCCAAATCTATTGGACAATAAGATAGTACTTCAAACTTCATAAACTGTCCCGAATCTGTTTTTATATCTTCGTCCACTACAACTACATTTTCAATTCTAATACCATGACTTCCCTCTTTATATACTCCAGGCTCTATGGTAACTATCATTCCTTTTTCCATAGCTATATCATTTGGAGCTGCTGATATTCTATGGGGTCCTTCATGAACGTTTAACAAATATCCAACCCCGTGACCAGTTCCACATTTATAGTCAATTCCTTCCTGCCATAGTGGATACCTTGACAATATATCAAGCACATGGCCGGAAGTACCTGCTAAAAATCTAGCACTTATAAGATTTATATGACCCTTTAGAGTCAATGTGAAATCCTTCTTTTCTTCAGAAGTAATAGCCCCTAATGCTACAGTTCTGGTTATATCCGTAGTTCCTTCACAATATTGTCCACCTGAATCTACCAAATACAATCCTTCAGGACTAAATACTGTATTTGAAGTTTCACTTGCAGAATAATGCATCATAGCTGCGTTTTCCTTATATGCAGATATTGTATCGAAGCTTGGTTCAAGAAAATTTTCCTGCTCTTTTCTAAACTCTAGAAGCTTTTCCTGAGCTGACAATTCGCTAATTTCAATATTATTAATGTTTTTATCAATCCAATTGAAAAATTTAGTTAATGCAACACAATCCTTTAAATATGCTTTCTTCTGGTTATCAATTTCCACAGAATTCTTTACACCCTTCAGTTTTGTAGTGATATTCATCTGATTTATAATTTTTATACCATCTGGAATTGCATTATATAGCCATCTGTTAATTTTATCTTTCTCCATTATTAAAGAAGAATCAACCTTCATTTCTCTAATAAAATCCATGATTTCTTCATAGCTTCGTACTTCTACACCATTCTCATTTAAAAATACCTCTACCTCACTATTGATTTTTTCTTTATCTACAAATATATAGGCCGCTTCAAGAGTAATTAGAGCATATGATATAACTACAGGATTGTTGGCTACATCATTTCCCCTTATATTATATAAATAAGCTATATCATCCAGACTTGAAAGTAGGAAGTAGTCAGCATCATGAACTTTCATATCATTTCTTACTTCTTCAATCTTTTCATTTGTTGACTTACCTACGTATTTTACGTCCAGAGAAAATGTTGTACTTCTAGGCAACTCAGGACGTGACTCCCATATATCACCTACCAAGTCAATTTCATCAATAAATTTGATATCTTTCCCTACAAATTCTTCTTCCAGTTTCTCGACCGAAGCCTGAGAAAAGACCTTTCCGTTAAATCCTAGTGTATCACCATTTCCAAGTGATGTTTTTAACCATTCTACATATGTTGGATACCCAGGTGTATTCATTTTGTACAGTTCAAATCCACTTCCGGCAATTTGCTTTTCAGCCTGAATAAAATATCTACCGTCAGTCCATAAAATAGCCTTATCCTTAGTAATTACCACTATACCAGCTGAACCGGTAAAACCTGATATCCATGCTCTAGTTTTATAATGATCAGCTACATACTCTGACTGATGTGGATCAGCTGTTGGTTCTATATATGCCGTAATATCCCTTTCAGCCATTAAACTCCTTAATTTTTCTAATCTTTCACTCACCTTCAACTATTTCTACCTCCTTGGTCTTCCAACCTTATTATAATAAAAGCCAATACTAAACTGGCTATTCCAGCAGCCAGCTTCCCTATTATAAATGGATTCACATTTTCAGGAGATACAGCTGAAACATATCCCAACTGTCCTCCAAATGTAAAAGCTCCACTTACAGCAAAGGCTGCATTTAAAATCTTTCCTTTTTCATTCATTTCACTATATACTCCCAGCATAGGTATACAACTTGCAAGAGAGGATATAAGTCCTAAAACAGAATATTCATCTATATCATATTTTTCATTTATCTTATGTAGTACTTTATGCAATTTTCTGGAAATGAAATATAATAATGGATATGCACCTGATAAAATTATGCTGATGCCAGCAACTAATATTACTCCATCCTCTAGAGGTATCATACCATCAATGATTTTTATACCCAAAGAATAATCAAGTATTCCCAATAACAATCCCACTGTGCTAATAATCAATATTATTTTTCCTAATATATTAAAAATACTAATTATCTTATCCTGTGCTTTTATTAAACCTATAACTATAGGACATACCAACAGTATCACAGGGATAAGATTAAATACAATATCTAATATAGGAATCTTCATTAATATACCAGATACAACCATGCCTATAGGAACAGTTGCTATACCTGCTAAAATTCCCTTTATAAAATAAGGATAATCCTTTATTGATACTACATTAAGGGCTACTGGTATAGTAAAAGAAATAGTAGCTCCCAGCATTGAACCTAAAATCAGTCCATTGAAACTACCTACCTCAGGACTAAAAGCTATTTCCATACTCGTATTATATGCACCTAAATCAACTGCCAATATGCTGCTTATAAAGACCGAAGGGTCCGTATGTAAAAGTTTTGCTAATGGATTAAAAATTGGAACTACTAATTTAGCTATTACAGGAGACAGGCTATAGAAACCTATAATAGTTAATGCAAGCCCTCCCATGGCTTTAAAGCCTTCTTCAAATTTTACTCCTAATCCATATTTATTATCCAATATCTTATCAATGCCACCGATTATTGAAAAAATAGTCATTATATATAGCATCTTACACCCCTAATATGTATTTTACAGTAAGATAATTATACTACAGGAAATTTTAAAATACTACAGTCCTTTACCATTTTTGTAATGTGCTGTAATGTAAACTGCAGGTGGTCATAAGTCGGCTACGTTAACCAAATCAAAGATTTGGACTTCGCGACATCTGACCTACATCAGTTTACGAAAAACCACGTAAACTGCAGGTGGTCATAAAAAGAACAAAGGAGTTAAGCCTTTGTTCTATACCAAAATCTTTCTTAAAAAATCTTGTGTTCTTGGATGCTGAGGATTGTTGAAAAGTTCTTGCGGTTTACCCTGCTCTACTATTACCCCTTCATCCATAAATAATACCCTGCTTCCTACTTCCTTTGCAAAGCCCATCTCATGAGTCACAACTATCATAGTCATCCCTTCTTTAGCAAGGGATTTCATTACTTCAAGAACCTCCCCTACCATTTCCGGATCTAATGCTGAAGTAGGCTCGTCAAACAACATTACCTCCGGGGACATGGCCAAAGCTCTTACAATTGCAATTCTTTGCTTTTGTCCTCCGGAAAGTTTATTTGGATAGGTATTGGCCTTATCTTCCAACCCAACTCTTTTCAACAAATCTATGGCCTTTTTCTCCGCCTCATCCTTGCTCATTCCTTTAACCTTTATTGGAGCAATTGTTATATTCTCCATGACAGTTAAATGAGGGAAAAGATTGAACTGCTGAAAAACCATTCCCATCTTTTCTCTTTGCTTATTTATATCATTTATCTTTTCAGTAATAGAAACACCATCAAATATTATTTCTCCGCTAGTAGGCTGTTCAAGCAAATTCAAGCATCTTAAAAATGTACTTTTACCTGATCCACTAGGTCCGATAACCACAACTACTTCGCCTTTTTCAATATTTTCATCAATTCCTTTTAATACTTGTAATTTTCCAAATTGTTTTTTAAGATTCGCTACCTTGATCACTTGCAGATAACCTCCTTTCAAGAAAACCCAATGCCTTGGACAATGTAAATGTTATTGTAAAGTAAATAATACCTGCTATTATTAAAGGCATAAATGGTTTATAGGTTATTCCTCTTAATGTATCAGCATTGTACATTAAATCAGGTATAGCAATTACTGATATAATTGCAGACTCCTTAATTAGTACAATAAATTCATTACCAAGTGCTGGCAATATATTTTTAAATGCCTGTGGAATAATTATATATCTCATACTCATTCCATGACCCATTCCTAAGGATCTAGCAGCCTCCATTTGCCCTTTATCAATTGATTGGATACCTGCTCTAATGATTTCCGACACATATGCTGCACTATTCAATAAAACTGCTAACGTTCCTAAGAAAATTCTTGAATCCGGCAACGGCATTACCATAGGTAATCCATAGTATACAACATACAATTGTAAAAGCAATGGAGTCCCTCTGACAACTTCAACATAAGCAGTTGAAATTCCCCTGATTAACTTTTTATTAGACAACCTAAATAAGCAGAGCAGAACACCAACAAGGGCTCCAAATATGACACCAAAAAATGAAATCTTTAATGTAGTTAATGCACCATTTACATAAAACGAATAATATTTTGAAATAAAATCAATAAAATTCGTAATGGCTCCCATTAAACTTGTGATTATATTCAAAACTATTTTACCTCCCTATTAAAAATTATTGGCAAAAGAGATAACTCCTTTGCCAAAATTGTGTTCTTATTCTTCCTCTGCTAATATTGTTGCATCATTTATAAGTTTATCGACAGTTCCATCATGAACAATTCTCTCCATCAAAGCATCAATTGCTTGAAGAAAATCCGGATTGCCTTTTTTGATTGCCGCACAAACTCCATCCTCTTTCCCTAAATTTATATCAGCTAGATATAAATTAGGATTTTGTTTTACATAAGCCTTTGCAACAGGCTCAGCTAATAGTACTGCATCTATCTTTTTATTTTGTAATTCCAAAACTAAGTCTGTTATCTTACTTAAACCAACATATTCTGATTGAGAATATTTATCTAAAGCTATTTGCTCTTGTATAGTACTTTTTTGAGCTCCTACAGGTTTCCCTACTAAATCCTCTGGTCCCTTGTATACGTCCTTATCCTCTTCCCTTACAATCATTCTTTGATTAGCTTCATAATATGGTATGGAGAAATCTACTGTTTTAGCTCTTTCTGCATCAGCTACCATACCAGCAACTATAATATCTATATCATCAGTTACTAAAGCCGGTAACAATCCTTCGAATTTCATATCAACTATTTCTAATTCTACCCCTAAATCAGCTGCTATTAATTTTGCTATTTCAATATCAAATCCAACTATTTCATCCTTACCATTTATAATTTTGTGGAATTCATATGGTGGATAATCAGCAGCTGTACCTAAAACTAGTTTTCCCGCCTTCTTTATTTCACCAATTTTACCTTCTTCAGTTGGTTCTTCACCTTGGTTTGATGAATCAGGTTCAGCTGGAGGCGTTACAGTAGGAGTTTCAGTTTTCCCACAAGCTCCAAATACTACTAACATACTTACTACTAATAATGCAATTACAATTTTCTTAAACATTTTTATTCCCCCTATTATTATTTAATTTTCTTTTATAATAGTGAGAAACTCCTTAGACCTTCGGAAGTCTTTTCGGCATTACTAAGATGAGACTTCCATAGGCTCTTGCCAAAATCAATATTTTGCAAGATTAAGACCTCCTTTTTCAATAAAAATCTATAATATATTTATTATATTACCTTGCTAAATTAAATGCAACTATTTTTTATACAAAATTTATATTTGTTTTCCAAGGAATTGTTACTATTCACAGTAGATTTTATACGGGCATCAGCTAGTGTCATTCTGAACCGCAGGTGAAGAATCTCGGGTCTAAAACCGAGATCCTTCGAAAGCTGTAATCATACTGCAAAACTCAGGATGACAAAAATATACGCTCAGATGACTACTGGTTGACTGTGAATAGTAACTATTTTTTATATATTCTCTATAATATTTCTAGAAACAAGGGATTTATGGTAAAATATTTGTATATGAAACATTGCTTTGAGATAGTGAAAGGAATGAGAGATAAGATGATCAATATTAGAAACTTGCTTAATATTTATAATTACTTCGATGGAGTAATTATTACTGACCATAGAGGGGCTATACAATATTATACAAATATGAGGACCGATGTTTATGATTTAAAGAGGGAAGATATTATAGGGAAAACAGTATTAGAGATACATCCCTATTTAACAGAAGAAACAAGTAGTATTATGAGGGTCTTGAAATATGGAAAACCAATTTATAATCAGGTAGAATATCTAACTTCAAAACATGGACAAAATGTAACAAATATATATAGCACTCTTCCATTAGTAAAGGATGGAAAAATAGTTGGTGCCATAGATTTATCTAGATGCATTGAAGAAAATGAAAGAAAAAATATTGTTTTATCTTCAAATAGTAATGGGGAAAATATTGGACTATATCAGATAGATGATATCATTACTAAATCTGAATCTATGAAAGATGTTAAATCAAAAATAATGAAAGTTGCTAATACTGATTCATCTATTATGATATATGGAGAGACAGGCACTGGGAAGGAATTGGTAGCTCAAGCTATACATACTTATAGCTATAGAAGCGATAATAAATTTATATCACAGAATTGTGCAGCTATTCCATCTGATTTATTAGAAAGTATATTATTTGGATCTGTTAAGGGTAGCTATACTGGTGCAGAAAACAGAAGGGGCCTATTTGAGGTTGCCAATGGTGGTACATTGTTCTTAGATGAAATCAACTCAATGGATATTAATATGCAATCAAAGATATTAAAAGCTATAGAAGAAAAGAAGATAACTAGAATAGGTGGAGAAGAGCCTATACATATAGATGTAAGGATAATTACAGCTTTAAATCAGCCACCTTTACTCTGCTTAGAAAAGAAAGTAATTAGAGAGGATTTGTTTTATCGATTAAATGTTGTACAAATAGATATTCCGCCTCTAAGAGAAAGAATTGCTGATATATCCTATTTAACAGAATACTTTGTTTCTATGTATAATCAAAAGATGAATAAAGATGTTGAAGGAGTAAGTGAGGATGTTAGAGAAATATTTCTAAATTATAGCTGGCCAGGAAACGTTAGAGAATTGAAGAATGTCATAGAGGGTGCGTTCAATATAATTGGGTCTAGATATATAGAGCTAAATGATTTGCCATCTTATTTAGTGAATCAATTTAAAGATGAAATAGTTAAAGTGGACACGATGAATGATGAAATGTCATTATATGAAATGATAAATAAATATGAAAAACAACTTTTAATTAAAACACTGAGTACATCAACCACTTTAGCGGAAGCTGCAAAAAAGTTAAAAATATCAAAACAATCTCTAAATTACAAGTTAATAAAGTATAATTTGAAATAATACTAAACAGACAAAAAAATTTTACCTAGAATAAAAATATTTTGTCCAATTATTAATTGTTTATTAGGAGATAGTAAAAAAATATTTACCTTAGTTAATTAATAGCTTTAAAATGCCTGAAAATGGACATAATATTTTTGGCATGAATATTGCGATAGTAATTCACTTAATCAATATTATTGTGTACTTTGAGCACAACGAAAGGATGATATTTTATATGCAAAAAGTTGATATGATAGTCAAGGCACCACATTTTTATACAATGGAAGGTGAAGGAGTAGGCTATAAATCAGGAGTTGCAATGGCAGTAGACTCTGGAAAGATTATAGCTATAGATAAGGAAGACGTTATTAATAAGGAATATAGTGCAGAGGAAACAATAGATTTAACCCATCACGCAATTTTCCCTGGATTTATAGATGCACATATGCATACCGGACTAGCTATAATGAGAGGTCTTGCTCAGGATACTAACAATTGGATGATGTATGGATTGCAGCCTTTTGATAATGTTGCTACACAAGAGGAAAAACTTGCAGGTAGTAGACTGGCAATTATCGAAGCTATTAAGGCAGGAACTACAACATTAGGAGATTTTGAAGTCAATATGGATCCTGTGTGTGAATTTATCTATAAGGTAGGAGCAAGAGGAAATATTGCTCATACTATAAGGTCAGCGAAGAGAAGAGTTTATGATCCGGGAGAGTTGTACGAATTCGATGAAGCATTAGGAGAAATGTCATTTAAAGAGAATTTAGAACTATTCGATAAATGGCATGATAAGGGTGATGGCCGCATTAAGATATTATTTGGACCTCAAGGTGTTGATTTTTTAAGCAAGGATTTGTTGCTGGAGATTCAAAGAGTGGCTAAAGAAAGAAATACAAAGATACACATGCATACTCAACAAGGTGATAGGGAAACATATCAAGTTGTTAAAAGATACAACAAAAGACCTATTGAGTGGCTTAAGGATATAGGATTTTTAGATGAAACATTGATAGCAGTGCATCTAACAGATGCAAATGATGATGAGGCTAAAGTAGTGGCAAAAAGCGGTGCCAGCATGATTGTATGTCCTGGTTCTATTGGGATTATCGATGGTATTGTACCACCTTCAACTGCTTTCCAAGAAGCAGGAGGAAATGTGGCACTAGGTTCAGATCAGGCACCTGGTAATAACTGTCACAATATAATAAATGAGATGAAATTGGTAACACTTTTCAATAAGATCAAATATAAAAATCCTGAAACTATGCCTGCTTGGAGAGCACTTAGAATGGCTACTATTGAAGGGGCAAGAGCTATAGGGTTAGGCAATTTGGTTGGATCTTTAGAGGCTGGAAAGAGAGCAGACTTTATAGCTATAGACCTAAATAAGCCATCTATGCTTCCAACATTTACTACTCCAATGAGAAATATTGTTCCTAATTTAGTATATAGTGCAAGAGGTGAAGAAGTAGCACTTTCCGTGGTAGATGGAAAAGTAATATATAAAGATGGAAAGATTCTTCAAATCGATGAAGATGAATATCTTGAAGCTGTTAATAAATATTCTAAAGGTATTGGAGAGAGAGCTACAGAGGAATTCAATAAAATTGACGGAACAAATTCTAGATTTATGAAAGAGAACAAGCTATAAAAAACAATACATTAGTTATAGTTTAAACCCTAAAAAACGAGCTTTTAAAGCTCGTTTTTTAGGGTTGTAATAAGTATATAGAAATACTAGGAGGTTGTAATGAATATTAACGCAGAAAGACTATGGAAAAGAGAGCAGGAAATTGGAGAGTATG